>Ga0307515_10006096_pt1 | contig 24237 bp, 12 predicted proteins | sample 17_EM_MG_FD_194513 | JGI IMG/M metagenome (GOLD analysis project Ga0307515, IMG submission 194513) | Populus trichocarpa ectomycorrhiza microbial communities from riparian zone in the Pacific Northwest, United States - 17_EM | ecosystem: Host-associated > Plants > Roots > Unclassified | place... | reverse complement strand
GGTTAAATTCTTTTTTTTTTTTTTTTTGGATCAGTTAGACTAATTCTTTTAGGGTGTTTTCTACTTGTTTTCTTTTTTTTCCTTACTCTCCAATATATTTGGTTTTCTTTATTTGATGTCTTGTTATTTTTTCTGTGTTTGGGTTCTCTTAGTTTTTTCTTAATTTTTATCAGTGTATCCTTTCTTTTTTTTCTATGTATCTAGTCTAGCCCAGACTTTTCTTATCTTTTCAACTCTTCTTATCCCTCATCTCTTCATATTCTCATATCCCTCTCTTCTTATCTCACATTCTTTTTTGAAGAAAAGTTTAAACTTTTTATATTTATTTTGGTCCTTATTTCTTCATTTGCTTCTTGTTTCACTCTTTATTTTTATTTATTTTTTCTCATTTTTTATGTTGAAAAATAGAGGTAAAAATGTTTTATGACATAATGTATCTTTAATTTTTGATTTATTGTCAAGATAATAGAATTTAATATAGTAGACTCTTGTTTCACGTGTAAATAAGTAATATATAAGATAGATGAATTTAATTTTAATAGTAAGTTTATCTCTCTTTTGGTATTAGGAGTAGTATTTATTTCTTATTTTTTTCCCTTAAGATTATTTAGGGATGGATGAAGGAAGGTGAAAAAGTGAAAGGAAGAAGAAAGTATAAGTAATAATAAAAAAATAAGAGAAAAAGTGAAAGGATGAAGTAATAAGAAAGTATTTGTTCATTTTTTTTGCTCTAACCTACACCGTATACACACACTTATAAGAAAAAGTATAAGATTACTTTATTACCCTTGACTTCACATTATAATTAATGATTACTCCTAACAACACTCCCTCTCAAGATATGGTATAAATATCTCTCATACATATCTTGAAAGTAATGTGGAACAACCTACTACTAAGGCTCTTATTAAATACATCAATTAATTGTTCTTCAGTTTTTACAAATGAGATACAAATAATCTTTTCATTCAACTTCTCATTGATAAAATGTTTGTTAACCTCAACATGTTTTGCCCGATCATGTTAAAAAAAAGATTATGAGCAATGTTGATAGCTACTCTATTATCACAGAATAACGATATAGGACCACCAACAGTTATTCCAAGCTCATACATTAGATTTTTAAGCCATAAAAGTTCACATACTTTATGTGTCATTACTCAATACTCTACTTCTACACTAGACCAATCTACATCTAGATATTGTGCTTTTATTAGTGGTAATCTAGTCTTATGAATGAGTAAAAAACAAATTATTTCCCTATTATCTCCCTGAACTATTTTTTTTCTAGTTCCTTATCACTCCTATATTTTTTGACTCGTGCTGAATTTTCATCTCCTTCTTCCCTCTCCCTTTGATTTGCTCCTTTTAATTATGGTCCAGGATTTAACAAATAAGCAGGGGATACTAAGAACATACCCTCACTTTCATCGACCTTCTTTTGAGGTGTGAGTTAACAATATATGACTTATTCTCATAAAAAGCTACATCCATGTTGACAAATATTTTTCTACTTGAAGGGTAATAACATTTATACCCTCTTTGAATAGCTAAGTATCCAATAAGAATACATTTGAATGCTTGTGGATCCAACTTCCTAACAACTTATTTATGATCCTAAACAAAACAAACAAACCTAAAGGTTTTTTGCAGGATAATTTAGGAACTCCCTTAAGAACTCTTATTGGAATCCTATTAATGAGATATGTTGTTGTAAAAAACTCATATCCCCAGTAGTTTTTGGAAAAATTCCTTGTGAGCATGAGAGAGATCTAGCAATTGTTTATTTTTTTGCTTAACTGCATAATTTTGATTTAGTGTATCTACATAACTAGTCTAATACAGAATCCCATGTTCCAATAAATATCTTTGAAAAACTTCATTCATCTACTCAATACCATTATCACTCTTTAATATATGAACTTTATCATTAAACTGTGTAGAGATCATGTTATGGAACCTCTTAAAGTAAGAAGACATTTTACTTTTATTATGCATCAAATAAACCAAAGTATTACAACTATAACACTTAATAAAAGTAACAATCCATCTACAATTAGATAAGAAAACAGATTGATTAGGACCCCAAACATCTTAGTGAATCACCATAAAAGTTTACTATTTCTATTATGAGCTGAGGAATAAGAAGCATGTATATGTTTAGCAAATCACAAGCATCACAAGATAAGGTTTTTGTAGTACATTGCTTAGATTATGCTAGAAATAGGTTTCTTAAAGCTACAATTGATGTATCATTGAAGTAATTCTTCATTGACATCCTTATAAATGGTCACCATAGCCAATCATTTTCTTTGTCTTCAAGTCTTTCAATACACAATATGTGGAATAGAATGAGACTTCACACTTTTAAATCATTAGTTATTTTAGTTACATATATAGAAGATTAGCAGAGAATTGGGAAATATGAAGAACTGAGGTTAAATATAAAGTAGGAGTATATTGGATTAAACTTTTATCAGAAATGGAGGCTGGAGAACCATCAACTATACATACTTTATCTTTACATGAGAAAGGATTATAAGATGAAAACTTTTTGAAAGATCGAGTCATATGATAATTAGCTCTTGAATCTATAACTCAATGATCAGAATCAAAAAGGGTGGAAGAATTAGAAGTTATTATCGGCATACCTGCATATGCAAAATTGGATGAAGATAAAGGATCAAGTTTGGCCATTAAATGTCTAAGTGTATGAACCGCTTATTTGGACAAAGTTATAATGTTTGATTGACTATTATGAACTACACTCTTAGTTATCTCTTACACATGAATTTGTGATCTAGGAAAAACTATTTTTCCCACCTTATCTTTTTGAATGATGTCTATGTAACTTCCATTATATCTCATTGTGTGTTTAGTTCATCCACAATAATCACCTTTTAATTGTTCTTTATCTGCTAACCTTGGTTAATTAAAACGTGTAAATCCTCATCTAAAGTTTTTCTAATTAGAGTTACCTATCATGATTGACCTTTTATAAGTAACAATGCACAACATTGCATTTTTCCTATTTTTCTTTTGCTGAATATGAGAATACGTCTGCTTCAAGAAAGGGAAAAGCTCTCTCTCTCACAACTTAAACTCTAATATGGTCATACTCAATGTTTAACCTAGCTAGAAAGTCATAAACATGTTTCATATCAATTAGTTTTTCAAACTTAATAACATGTAGACATTTCATGTTGTTTGGTTTCTTGAACCTTTTTTTATAACTCATAAACTTGTGCATCATTGTCCAATTATGAGCATGTTAGGCTAGCAACATTCTAATTTTTTTAAGCAGAATCCAAAAAGAGATAACCCTGAACAATCGAAGGTTGCATAGAGTTGATGAGTTAGGACATAACTAGAAAGTCTCCTAACTCCCATTTAGCAAATGGTGAGTTGTTAGGTGTTGGTCTTTTTTTTTTTCCTGTGATATACCCATACAATCCACATGCCTTGATAAACAACATATAGGATTAGGACCAAGCTAAATAATTATTTCCATTTAATTTGATAGAGTTGGGTAAAATCTTCACTCATAACTCTAACTTGACTCCCACTACTCTTACCAGATATAATACTTGTTTTATCAGTTGTACTCTTCCATGTCATATTCACAACTCTACCAAAGATTATATATTTGACCACTGTTAGAACCCAACTAGTCATTGATTAATAATCATCCCGCTAACTTAATTACAACCAGCTATTATCACTTAATCCAAGAAGCAAACCTTTGGTTCACAAGATTCAGACAGCTGAAACCTAATATTTTTCCCTACAAAATTAACAGCTCAAATAACAATTGTTAGTGAGACATTAAGGCTTTTGTTCATTGATTCAATGAATTTCTGAAAGTATAATCTAAACATTATGGTGATGTCGTACTGACATCAACATGTTGTCATTACTGATATCAATAAAACAATTAACATCCTTTTAAAACAACGACGATTGAACTCACTAGATCTAGTTGTTGTACTCTAATAACATGTTTTTTCTAAGATTATTTAGAAATGGATAAAGAAAGGTGAAAAGATGAGAGGTAGAAGAAAGAGGAAATAAAAAGATGAAATGACAAGAAAATATTTGTTTTGGCACTAGACTACACTGCATGTGTGTGTGTGTGTGTGTGTGTGTGTGTGTGTATAAAGTATAAGAAAATTTTATCATCCTTAACTCTACAATATAATTAATGATTGCTCCTAACAACATTTTTAGCAAGATAAATTTTTAATGTTAGTTAACTTGTATTTGAAAGATTGATTTGTCTTAATTATATCGATTATGCTATAAAGCTTCATTTTTTTTATTAGTTATGCTCCTGTCTACAAAACTAAAAAACTTTAACTCGAAATTTTGTGATTAAAATATAGAAATGTGTAATGAACTATAAGATAATATTTAGTATGCTGGACAAATATGGATGAGATATAATATTATTTTTTTGTGAAGTTGCTTGGTGTATTTTTGGACAATACAAAAATCAATTTTTGTCATGTCCAAGGTGTTCTAATTGAGAAGTTTTTGTCCCACTAAAAGAGATAGGACAAGCTTATCAAATTCTCTATATAAGGATTAACTCATATTGATCCAGATCAATGTAAAGATAAAAGTGATGATTATCATTATTTTAAAACTCGACTAGAGAGTTGACCTGGAGCACGAGATTGGGGTCACGAGTCTGGTTGACCATTAATCCAAGTCAATATAAAAGCTAAAAATTATTATTAGCATAGTTTTAAAACCTGACTTGGAAGTTGACCCAAGACAAGACTCGAATCACAAGTCGAGTTGACCTCTGACTCAGGTCAACTTAAGAATAAAAATGATTAATCATAGTTTTAAAATACAACTCAAGGGTTGACCTGGGTCACAGATCAAGTTGACCATTAACCTAAATCACCATAATAATATAAATAGTTATTATCAGTTTTAAAACCCAACTAAAAAGTTGACTTGAGACAAGGCCTGAATCACGAGTCGAGTTAACAACTTACCAGGATCAACATAAAAATAAAATTAATTATTATCATAGTTTTAAAATCCGACTTGAAAGCCGACCCAGAACAAAGCCAAGGGAGTCAAGTTGACCAATGACTAGGGTCAACATAAATATACAAATGATTATTATCATAATTTTAAAACCCGATTTAAAAGTCACCATAATAATATAAATAGTTATTATCAGTTTTAAAACCCAACTAAAAAGTTGACTGAGACAAGGCCTGAATCACGAGTAAGTTAACAACTTACCAGGATCAACATAAAAATAAAACTAATTATTATCATAATTTTAAAACCCGACTTGAGAGCCAACCCAGAACAAAGCCAAGGGAGTCAAGTTGACCAATGACTAGGGTCAACATAAATATACAAATGATTATTATCATAATTTTAAAACCCGATTCAAAAATCACCATAATAATATAAATAGTTATTATCAGTTTTAAAACCCAACTAAAAAGTTGACTTGAGACAAGGCCTGAATCACGAGTAAGTTAACAACTTACCAGGATCAACATAAAAATAAAACTAATTATTATCATAATTTTAAAACCCGACTTGAGAGCCAACCCAGAACAAAGCCAAGGGAGTCAAGTTGACCAATGACTAGGGTCAACATAAATATACAAATGATTATTATCATAATTTTAAAACCCGATTTAAAAATCAACCCAGAACAGGTTGAATCACGAGTTAGAAAGATCAACTCAGGTTGACCCAAATCAAGATAAAAATAATTATTATAGTTTTAAAACCTGACTCGAAAATCAACGTGAGACAAGACTTGAGTAATAAATTAAAAAGATCAATCCAAGTTAGCCCAAATAAAATAAAACAAATCAAAACATTCTTGTTTTGACTAAGAAAAGTACAAAAAAATATACTTAATTTTTTATCCATGTTTTATCTTGAGGTCAAATGTCAACCCAGGTTTTTTATCGGATCAATTCTTTTTTTATTTTTTCTCGAACCCAAACCATTCAAGTCTCTAAATCAACCTTATCCCATCCATGTCAATCAAACATAAAATAAAATAAATTATCCAATCTAGTCCAACACACACCAAACACAAATCAAGACAATTACTTATTCAGTCAAATCCTATGAGATTCAATTAATATTTTCCAGCATACCAAACAATACCTAAAATACCATATCATGGTTACATGCCCCGCTAGACATAATTAATTTTCTTACTCAAGCTATGTCATCTCATGGAGAGGTCAAGTAGAGGAAGCAAACAGACGATGTAGCACATAAAAACTGAAAAATAGAAAGCCAAACCCATTCTTCTCAATACGCCTAATTCAAAAAAGAATACTGAAAAAACCTTCAGATGTCTTGAGAGGCCATTTCCTTCCTGCCACACTAAGAGAGCTGAAGGGGCCTTTCATTTTAAATAGGAACTCCCATAAAGCATGTGTACGCTGATGGTAGCTAGCAAATTCATTACCACGATAACGAAACCGACCAACTACAACCTATCCTAAGAATTCTATGCTAAAATTGTATAATGTGATAGCAAACGTCCCAAAAATTAGCAGGCACTTGCAACCACATTTGGAGCAACGTTTTCAGATGATACAGCGGATGTAGCATCCCTGCCAGAGTTTTCAACAGTTAAATCTGATCCATTCTCTTCTTTCCCGTTTACCTCTCCATTCATCTTCACAGATTCAAGTGGTGTAGCACCAGCTGGTTCCTTTATGGAGGCTGCATCTGTTTGCAAACTCTCTTTCCCAATCGCAGCAGACTTCCCCTCTGAAATCTGTCACTCAGAGAAAGTTTTACAAGCCTAATCAGCACCGCAAGGACATTAAATAATCTCTCCTAAACACAGAAAAATTCAGAGTAAAATTACAAAACAGAAGCAAATCTTGCCTGCTTGTGAATATTGTGCTTGGCCCTTTTTTCCTGCATGATTCTTTCACGACCTGCATAAAAACTAAAATCATCCAGGATTGATGTCTTTCCCTTGTGATCCTTGAATATTTTAAGAATTTGAACACCCTTCTCAAAGATAACCTAACAGCCACAAATAAACAAGATTAAATGATAAACACTATGGTCGAGAGCCACCCCAAAATATACACACATAGAAAAGAGGTGGGGCAGAGGGGTGAAGAAGGGAGGGAGGGGTGAAGAAAATAATTTAATTACCTCTTGGGTATCCCTACTATTGGTCACAGGCTTGTTTTCATTGTTTTCAAGTGTAATATGCCTCAAACAACCATTTGGAACATCCTTAATAATATGCCACTTTAAAGGAAAGCAACCGGTCCACTTGTCCTGCTGCCAGTACTCAACAGTTTTGTTAAAATCAACAGGCCCCACCATCTCTGCCAAACCAACAAATTGCCCACTGGTGTTGACCTTGAAAAGCAAATATTCAAGATTGTTAAAATTAGGAAAAATATGAATTGATAAACTCAACTTGTAGTTGGTACAGCACTAATACTCACTGAGAATAACAGAAATACAGGACAGTCACCAGGATTCTCTTTGCCCTGTTTATATGCAGCATCCAGCTTCTTATTCCCGTTAGGCGTGCTTGTCCACACACTATATTTGATGCTCTTGTGGACATCATCCTCACTGAATGATTTAATAACAAAGAACTTTGCATCTGAGTATTCTTCAGGAAAGTCTTCCTTATTGTACTGTTCCCTGTCTGGAATTTGGAGCAAATTCTCATCCCTATTACTCTCGGACAATGGGAGGTTCTGCCCCTCTGCTGTTTGTGTGACAGCTCCAAATTCCTTGTGGTTCCTGAAACTCTTGGCCCTCGGTCCTCTATTTAGCTCATTCAAACCATCCCGGTTCTCATTTCCATAGCCATGGCCCCTGGATTTGTACTTGTTATCAACAACCACCCACCCACGTCCATTTGTCCATGAGTTATAGGCATAAGATCCAAAATCAGCACCAGCTCTGCTTCCATATTGACCATACATCCTGTTTCCATATTGACCATACATCCTGTTGTTTGGATTCATCAAGTTCATGTACCCAGATGCTTGGTCCATGCCAGATATTGGTCTTGTAGGATGAGTGTTCTGAGAGCAGATCAATAAATCAGAAATAATTAAACTGCTAATATATTTCAAACTGGAAACTACAAGAAAACACAAGAACTATAAAACACAGAACTTGACAAAAACTAAACAACATAAAATAACCAGATAAAAAGAAAAACTTGGGAGGCTTCTTCAAGTTTTAAATATATCACTTCTGCTGGGTACTGAAAACCCTTAAATCAAACCAAAACAAAGAGGCTTCTATAACTAAATCATGGTCATGGTCTCCAAAATAAATAAATAATCATACAAATAAAGATCAAAATACAATAATTTGATTTGCAAATAATGTAAATAATCTAAAGCTTAAAATAAGAAACAGGTAAGGCTGCTGGTTTACACACCAGTGTTGATGAGAACCCTGCACCAGCTGCTGGTCCGTTGCTTCTATTTACACTTCCAGCATTCACTTTGTTATTGGAGTTTCTTGTAGCGGTACCAGCAGAAAAAGGTACTTTGTCAGCTGTACCTGAGGATGCTACATGCCCTTGAGAGTGATTGGGCTGGTTAGAGGGGTAGAACAAGCCTGCAGAAGTTGACGGCTGGTAAAAAGAACCAGGATACTGGTACTGCTGCTGTGCCCCATATAGCTGGCCATCATATCCCATGGTAGGAATGGGTGAATTTGGAGGCAGATATGTTCCAAAAGGCGCATAACCATAGCCTTGGTTATAAATGAAGTTTCCATTATCGCCATAGAAATCCTGCCCAATAGAAAACAAAATTTCAACCCCTAAGATAACTGATAGCTATTACTCGCTTGCAGTTCCACAGATTATACCCTCAATACTATGCAACAAATAAAAAAGGCAATCTAGCTTATAAAGTTCAGACATAATACCACCCAGCAATTAAAAGTTATCAAAATAATTTAACATAGAGGCAACTCAACACCAGATTTCAAGTAAAAGAAGATTCATTGCCGAATATTTAGATGCTCTTGAAGTCAAAAGTGAGACCCTCTCTCCTATTTATAGTGGAAAGGTTTGATAAGACATTAAATAGGTTGAACCACAAATCCCATTTAATCAAACAATAAGCAAACCCTCATCCAGTATGAAAGATTCAGAAACCATTTCTCATGCAACCTTAAATATAGCATGTACCACAAATAAGCAACAAGAAATTACTGCAGCTGTTCTTGAGTTTGAACTTGAGAGATTAGATTTTCTACCATATTTAATCTTCTAGAGTAGTTTTCTACTCATTGTCATAGCTATGATAGACTGAAGAAGAATGCACAGATTGCTAATGATCAGGAAAATTACAAATGATGATAGCTTGACCAGTCTAATCAACTTAAATACCCATTTTAAAAGATGTAGGGCAATATACTCAGTACACATCTTGCCTCCATTATATGCAATCAACATATATCCATTAGGGAAAAAGGTACACATTTGGGTCTACATGAAGAGGCATTGTAGACCGTTGTAGTGCTTGGTTGTACTAGAAGCCAAGTCACTTGATCCATATTGACAAGTGGAAGGCTATACCATCAATTCACTATAGCATCAAACAATGTCACATATGGGATTCTAAAAAATCAAGAGTCAAGATTCCAAGATACCTTCGTAGCAGGTGCAGGATTTCCAGCAGTCTTGGTCTGAGAATCTAATGACAAGTTCTCTAGCAAACCTGCAGCTTCTGTGAGAGTATATGTAAAGGACCAACGAAAGAAGTCGATCATACATGGCAAGAAACATTCATCACCAAATAGCAGAACAAAACAAAAAGTCTCAGTCTTTATCCTTGAAGGCACATCTAGCATGATTAACAGCATCCCAAAATACATATAAAATACCATTCTTGTCCAGGAAAATATTTAATTCATAATAAGCACCAAAAAATAATAAACCCCACATTTATAAACTGGTTCAAAAGCTTAACAGGACATGTGAAACTCATTCATTTACAATTTCACATTCACGTCCCATGAGAAAACCCAACATCAAAAGAATTCTTCAAAGATAGATATTAAATAGAAAAATAGAAACTTCAAATTCAAAGCCCGCACATAAATATAAACCCCCCCTGCACAAATATCACAAAAGGAAAAAGAAAAAAAGGGGAAAAAAAAAAACTCAGTCAACACCATTTCAATCAACCAAGTCACCATACATGCATAAATAACACATATAAAATCAAGAAAGTAAAAATTCAGCACAAAATTGATTTAAGAACGCAACTTTACTGACTTCTCCAAATCTATACATAAAACCCAACAAAACCCATGTTCCAAAGAACCCAAAAGCATAGAAAAGGCATTAAAAAGAACAAAACACAAATAATTCAAAGACAAAGTAGCATCAGAACACTCCAAATCTTGCAAAAGAAAAAACAAATCCCAAATAAGAGGAGAAGGCAAGGATACTGTCAGTAGCAGAAGGAACAGCTGCCATGACGTTGTTGATGAGATATAGATCGAAGGAGCGACAGAGAAACCCTGGGAGGAGGCGGGTGTTGGGTGTTGGGGTTTCAGTTGTTTTAGGTCGAGTAGTGAAAGAAGAACTTAAGAGAGAAGGCTTGGAGAAGGGGGTAGCCGCCAAAACATCCCCCAAGACCTAGGGTTTTTATTATTATTCAAAAGACAACACAATAGCTACCAAGAAACGGTGTGTGTGTCTCAATTGCACCACGAGTCCCACTAGATTAGATTTTCTTGGCATATATTTTACCTTTAGTTTTTCCTCTTGGAGTAGTAGATAGAGAAGAGACTAAAAGATGGAAAGAAAAGAAGATAGTGGTGATTTTGCACGTGTATCTGTCATAAATGCTGCTTTGAAGTTGAGGGTAATTTACCACCCAAATCATGTTCTTTAGCATCAGCTACTCATTGCCTGCGAACTGTCACGGGTGACTTTTCATTTTAAAGTGTTTTTTTAAAGAATATATATTAAAAAAATATTTTTTTCTTATTTTTAATATCAATATATTAAAATTATTGAAAAAAAAATTTAAAAATATTAATTTAATATTTTTTAAAAAAAAAAACACACTTAAATAGTTAGAAATACAATTCTAAACATTTACATGATAGTGGATCAACATGATGCTCTTTCCACTTGACCTCCACATCAATCTGGGTTTTAAAGTGAATTGAATGAGTATTAACTGTATGATCAGTCAAATTAAATTTTTAAATAATCTAAAAAAATAGAAATTTTCATAAAAGACAATAAATAAATAGTAGAGGAAAATTTTAATTTTTTTTATTGAAATTATCTTTTTATTGGTGCAAAGTTTTTTAAAACAAAAATTGTTTTTTTTTATCAACAACATAATTCATTGAATTGAAAGCAATAACAATTAGAAAATAAGTTTGGAGAAACTATAATGGTTTGAAATAAAAAGGAAAAATTGTATGTTTTTAATAAAAATAAATAAATTCTCCTATTCACATTTTTTTTTTACTTTTGGTGAAAACATATTTTTTTTATGAGTGTTTTTCTTAAGTAAAAATTTATTATGATTGTGAAAGCAAGCTTCAATTAAGAAATAAAAAGATCATGAATCAATCATCTCTTCCTAATTATATAAAAAAATTAAGAACAATAAATTTAAAAACAAAATTGTATAAAAATATTACAATTAAAAAATTAAAAAAAAAATGAATATTTTATTCTCATTCAATATTAATAAGCAAATAATTTTAAAAAATTTACATATCAAGCAAATACATAATTATTGATAAAACAGTTGGTAATATTATCATAAAAAAATATTAATCTTCTTAAAACCAACAACATAACTTTTCATCAAGAACATGTTTAATGACAATTAAAATAAAGGTTTTTTAAAAAACTAATCATTTTAAATAAGTAGAAAAATATATTTCTTTGATCTAAACTCTATTTTCTTATTAATGCATCTCTTGATTGTTTTAACTAAAACATGTTTTTTAATTAAGCTAAAGGTTTGTTTAAATAAAGGTTTGTAAGATTTTCAACCATTGGAAAATGTATTTTTTCAATCTAAACTTCATTTTTTTATTAATGCATCATTGATTGTTTTAACAAAAAATATGTTTTTATTATTGTAAGTAATGTTTTTTTAAAGAACTTGTAATAATCTTAAGAGCAAGTTTTAAAAATATTTAAATAATATTTCAATATTATGTATGTGTTTGAAGGCAAAAAATTTAATAATATTATAAAATCATGTAAAAAATCTATTAATTATTTTAAAAATAGAAGTTTCATTTTTATTGAACATTCACAAGTAATTTGTCATTTTTTTTCATATTAGGTACATAGTAATTGAAAAGGAAATTGTTAACATTTTGATAAAAACCTATAATATTATTCAAGAACCATGGAAAAATTGAATAATAATTAAAATATCATGTTAAGCATTTATTTTATATAGTGCATTTCAATCAAGATCCCAAAAAAATTGAAAAAGAAACCATAGAAAAGGGTCAGGTGCTTGGGTCAAAGATACGAGGCCTGCTTGTATGGCCTAATAGAAAGAAGGCCTTGTATGTGTGGGCCTGCAAGCCTAAGTTGGCGCGTTTAACCATATTATTATTTTATTTTTTTTATCAAGGGGTGGACAACATTGAGCCTACCTTTTTATCTTTTTCTAAAAAATAAAGCAGATAATGTGTCATCTACCATGATAGATTCTGATCACAGGAGAGGTGATTGAGAAATTAGGCTATAATTTTTTAAATCTAAAAATCTATTTTCAACCTATTTTAACCTAAAAACACATAATAATCTCAATAAATCAATTTATCAACCCAAAACACCCATAAATCGATCTAAAACACAAAATTAAATATATTTTTTTCTCAAACTCAATCTACTTTGTCCAACAAGATGAAGATTTAAGAACACTTCAATAGAACTCGTCTTTTCAAATTGAACTCGTTAACACTGAGATCAATTTTTTCATTATTAGAATGTGATCAATTGATAAATTTCTTTCTTTTTTACTATTTTTGGCAGCTTTCTTTCTCTTCTCTCAAATCATGAATTAAAAAATAAATAAAATAAAGTTTTGGATCAAAATTAAATGTAAACCCCTGAAAAAAATGTAGAAAAACTTAACAATAAAAGACAATTGAAAGAAGAAGATAATAATAATAATAATAATATAAATTACATATGTATAAAAAGGCCGGAGGGAATTAAAGTTTATCATGTGTGATGTGTATGGAATTTTATGAATTGTGAGCATTATGAAGAAATTATAATTAAATGAATAGATGATTTTCTTTAAGAGAGAGAGAGAGAGAGAGATTCAATTCAATTCGGGTCAAATTATAAGGTCAAATTAAACTAGAAACTTAGGAAATTACCTAAAATAATTAAAAGGAAAAGTAGGGAAAAAATGGAAAAACAAAAAAACAAAATTACTCCCTCCTTCCTTATAAGCATGATCGACAACCATTAAAGGGGAAAAAAAAAGAGGATTTATTTGTTTTTCTTGTAATTGTGAAGGGATTTAAGCTTGTGAGTGGATTTCAAATGGTTTAAAAAGGGAAGGAAACACTTAAACACAAGAGTAAATAGAGATTAAACGGAGAGAAAGGAAAAGTTAGAGAGAGAAACTAGAGAAATCAAGAAAAGAAGAAGAGGGGTGGCAAAAATTTTGATTGGTTACATGTCGAAGCTCACATAATTACTTGGAAAGGTGTTTAGAACCTAATTATGTAAGTTTGAGTAGAATTAAAATGATTTAGAAGAAAACTACGAAAATTTGAGTTGGGGTTCTTAGTAAAAATCTTGAGAAAATGTAAAATTGATGGAAATTGGTTTATTTGAGATGAAATGGGTATAAAAACCTTGGGATAATGAAGCATGAATTTGAAAAATGGAGTGTTACATGGTTGGCCAATAAAGAAAAAGAGAGAGGAAATTAAATTGTTAATTTAAATACTCTTTAATTGTATGAAAGTAATGTGTATAATTATTACGACTATGCATGAAGATGAAAGCATTGCTTGGTTAAACTTAATTGAGATTTTAAAATGTGTTGGAATTGAGATTTTTTTGAGAAAGTTAGGAGTTAAATGCATGGTTGTTAAGGGTGTTGTTAAACTAGTATGTAGTGATTATATACTAGTTAAAATCATTAGGAGATTATATAAAAAGGGGGGAAGGCTTATAGGACTGACTAAGTGAAAGGTTTGGAAGGAGTTGGATAGGTGACGATGAAACTTGAAATAATAATAAATTTTGTAGTACAAAATCTTTGACGAACTCGGGATGTTACAAGCAAGATTGTGCAAATGTTGATTAATCAAATAAGCATATGAAATTATCTTCTAAAGAGGGCATGTAAAGGGATAGGGGGTATATTCGTAGAAGATTCCTTAGTATTAGCTTACATATATGGGGCCTCCTTTCAAATTTTGATGTTTTTGTTGGTTGTCATTGGAACTGCAGTTATGAAGTTGAAATATCATGCACGTTATTGATGATTTGATGTTATTTGCTAGTTCTTTAAATTCAAATATGCTTGGTATTGGTAATGTGGTTTGTAAGGACAAAAAATAAAGTGTTTAGAGACCTAAAAGGCCAAATATAGGTTTTGGCAATAGTTCTTCAATTTTTGAAAACTTTTCAAATTCTAGGTTCATGTTCTTCACATGAACATTGTCTTAGCCTCTTGTTTTTAGCTGATTTGGGTTAATTTTTGGCACAAACATGTTAACGTGTCATCTTTAGTAAATAATCTAGGGTTAAAATGCATCAATAACACGTATTTATGCATTTAGATTTGAGGGTTCTTTCGACTACCCAAACAGATTTTGATCAAATCGTGGCTTTTAAGTGTTAATCGAAGAAATTGGATGCTTGTTCTTGATCTACGCATGATTACGCATAAAATCATGCCCTTGATTCTATTGAAATTTTTTTGGTTTGTGATTTGTGTTTGTTGGGTTTCGGTTTGAATTTTCATTGTGTTCTCCATGTTTTTGGTATTTGATATATTTTTGTCATAAAATTTTATGTTTTTGTGTTTTTTAGTTTTGATCTGTTTTTGCTTTAATTGTTTGTTTTGCTTTAGTTTCGGATCAAACCATGGTTTTCGGTTCGGTTCAAGGTTGAGCCAGTGTTTCCGAGTAAACCCGATTAGTTTTGTTTTGGGTCAGATACTAAAACTTTGTTTAGTTGGTTACTTTTTTTTGTTAAGGAATTTTTTATCTAAAGGGTTGTTTGGCAAACACGCTATTATACCTATTTTGACAATTTTGGTTTGAATAAAAATGGTTTTTTTACGAAACATGCCCCAAATAAATTCATAAAAATTATAAAAAAAATTTAAGGACCAATTTAAAATTATTTGTGAATCTCTTGCATATTTTTCCAGTAATTTTATTTAATATTGAGGTGGTAGACTTACCTTGTAAAATGCTAACCTGATATTAAAATACTCTGTTTTTTTGTCAAAATCTCCAAAAACAAATTCTCATTTTCAAAAAAATAAAAAATAAGTTTTATGTGGTGTGCATTTAGTTAAGTCTCTCAAAAGATAAAAATTATATTTTGCTTTATTTATTTATATATATATATATAAAAAAAAATACATTTGCATATATTTTTAGATTTAATAACTAGTTTATTGAATTCATGAAAACTTGGTCAATATTTCAGTAACCTCTAAAAACTTTTATTCATGAGAATTAAGAGTTGACATTCTAGTATAAATGTTGGACATACAAGAAGGTTGGCATTTAAATACTAGAAGTTGACTATAAATTTCTCAGAATTATTTCAGGTGTTCACTAATTTGAATAGGGAGTATTTTTCACCACAATAAACGAGTTGTGGAAAACAATTTCGCCTTACAGGATAGGTGAACTCTGTTAGGGCACCTGGATGAACTTTTCCCACAAGAATTTATTTGGGCATACAAGCCCATAATGAATTCGAAATGCCAAATTTATTCATGAGAATAAATATTTATTCTAAGCCATAGACAGACCATCGGTTAGGAACCCATCAATATCTTTAAGCCACTTTTAGATCACATAATACAACTTACCTCAGCTAAAGTGCGCTAAGAGTGCTGATACCTTCCTTAATCATAATTAGTCCCTTAACCCTAAATCAAATAACTAGGTGGTCACTTCTTGATCCTGACGCCACAACGCCGCATGCGTATATGTGACAGAATGGTGATTCCACTAGGTACCTTCTATTTTGATAGTATTGGACTTAGCTCTATATGTTTTATGTGGTTTATGTAATTTGATGTGTTTAAATCTTCACATTTAGCTTACTTTTTTACGTTTTTTGTATGTTTTATCTTGTTCGTGCATGTACATTGGATATAAATGAATGTCTTTATGCATAACTAGTCTATTTATGATACATCGCTTTGAAATGCACATATAAACAGGGTTTAAGTTCGTGAAACCATATGACTCTTTGTTGAGTGCTTGGATTGGTAATAATTGATATACATGCCATCCCATCACCTACTACACTCCTATATTGCCTCCACAATGGTGATCACTAAGACAACAAGAAATCCTTTTTAGAGACCAAGTAGTAAACCTACCTCTTATCTTACGTAAAAGGATTAAAACTTGACTTTAGGGTGTATGCTCCCTACATATGTTTTGAATCAAGCCAAGCCAAACATCTTGAGTTCAAGACTTACGGGTGACACAATGGTCGTCACTTAGAAAATTTTCATTGTAAAATTTGGGCAAGAATCAAAATTCTTGTTCATTATGCAAGAGTAACGACCATGTGTTACCTCTTGAAGGGAAAATTCATCATAGAAAAACATACTCATACATTTAACATGCATACTCATAGGTTGAAATATAAGTCCCCCAAATTTGGTTTTTCCCTAAAGAGTCAAGAGTTGCCAATGTTTGACGGTATTAAGGAGGATTTGCTCAACTTCTAATCCAGAAGCATCGCTATGCTTTTCTTCAAGCTGATAACAAGAACCTCTATTTTACCATGACCTAAGCTTGTGCCCTATGCTCGAATGTCATCTATGAAGTCTTAACGCATTTATCAATGGAGATTGTGGTGAAATATAGGCTTCTTTCTAAGGAAGGCAACAAGTTCACTTACGAATCCACTTGTACGAAGCTACACAGCCAAAGAATCAACATTGTCTCAAGGTTCTTTATACAAAGCATGATCAAGAATGAATATCATGTTTCCTTTATTTCAATTAACACTCTGAAGCCCCATCCTGAAATGTCATTTGATTTCCATCCTGATCATGTTGAAATAGTAGCATTAACAAATCAATGAGTGTTACTTTGTCACGCATACCATGGACTATGCTATTATAAACCCTACTACTAAACAATGGCCTAAGATCTTGAATCTGAAAAAACGATATGATATTATAAAACGTAGTATGATGGTTGAAAGATCAAAGCCTTTATGCTATAAAATTATGTGATTCTTGAAGCCCAAGTTCCACCCGCATGATAAAGAATTCTATATATACCACTGCATTAGAGTTGAGTTGTTTGACTCAAAGACTTGGAGGTAGAAGCTGTTATATGAGGTAAAGTTGCCACAAGAGAAGTTTCTTTGTCGTATGATAAAAATATTCGTGAATGGTTCACTTCATTGGCTTACTTGGAAGAGAAATATATTTGTATTTAATGAGAAAATATAAAGTTATTTCTTGTTTCCTTTTCCTTCACCAGCCTTTAAAGGCAATGATAGTAAGGATATTGGGCTTGTTGAATACAAAGAAAAACTTGTCTTGACCTACATTTATAGGGAGAGTGATTTCATGAAAATATAGATCATGAAGAGTTACAACGGAAGACAATGGAACAAAAGGCATTTAATAAACATAAGGGTTTTAATGAGAAAAGAACCTCATGTAAGTCCTTTAAACTACAATGCTGACATTGTGCTGATGGGAAAATATTTTCCTAACATGACATTTTTAACTTCAAGATCGAAAGTATTGATATGTTGTGATTAGGGAAGGGTTTACTCCATAGATTCTTCCATTTCGATCCATTTTTATTATCGAGGAATGAGCACGGTTGGACACAACATTGGAATTGTCATGCCTTTAAAAACAATTGTCATAAACCATCATTCCCTAAGTGGTATAATCCATATGAGAGATGTGAGTAGTTGCAAGAGTTTCAAGTATTAAGTCTAGAAGTTAATGAGCAAGAGGCAAGTTAAGGATGTGAAAAATGATATTATCTGCCATATTGTCACTAGATCATCATAAGCATAACAATGATTGATAAATGATGACAAGACACGGGTGATTGCTGGAGAAGCTGGCCTAATTAGGGTTTTGCATTGTCAACAATTTTGTTATGGAATTTTTTTATTCAACATTTTGTTTAGGGATTAAATCATATTTATAATGAAATATGCCTTTTCTTTTTGTTGTTCTAAAATCAAAAGATGATTAGCATTTTATTATTGGCTATGATATTTTGATCAAGCTCCAACATGCAAAATTAAGATTAATCAATCTTGAAAGATTAAAAGTGTCTTGATTGCAGAAATAATTCAATGTTTGTTAAAATAGCATGACAAACAATGTGGGATGACTAAACAATTTTGAGCTCATATATGAAATTAAACCACATATCATGGAGTTTAGCAGTATGCATAATGACTTACAGTAGATTCAATAGTTATGGACTCGTGAATCATGGTTCTTTGCAAGTCCAAATTATTACGCTGGACAAGGTCAAAATTTATCAATTCTAACTGACCTTGCTTGAAATAAAAAAAGACCATATTTGTTTATTCCTTTCACAATTCTTAAGATAAATCCCTTATATATCCTAATTTGAGCCTGATATAATCTTTCTTATGAAAAAAAAAAACCTGCCTAGATTACACCCTACACTGGGTCAAATGAGGGATTTTTGGTTGAAAAGATGAAGACAATAGTAGAATCATGGTAAAAGGAATGCTAAAAATGAAAGCTCAACGATCAAGAAAGGGCTAAAAATGAAAAAAAAAAAACCATTAACTGGATGGCATCCAGGAAAACTTTGAGAAAGGAAGTGAGAAATCCAAAAGTAGAAATTATCTCCACTTAAAGGCAAATCAAGTTTTGATGATGGAATGCCATGAAAAGATAAAAGGTAGGAAAATGTCTATCGTGTCTAGGAGGAGCAAGAAAGGTTTTAATTGAGGAAATGCACAACAAATGTCAAAAATTGATTTTGAGGGCATGAGAAAAAAAAAGATATTGGACTATGAACATATCCTTTTATATCTGTGATAAAACCTCTAATGTCTTCAAATGATTTTATTGGTTGGAGTTGTTTTATGGTCTCTGTTAAGAGAATGTTGATCTTTTAGGTAAAAATGGAATGTGTGGCATGATTATATGCCACTTTTTTACAAATATAGTAAAAGAAAATGAGGAAATGATAAGGCTAATGATTGATAGTGAACCTTGACCCTTCCTTTGAGTTGAAACATAAGACAACAAAAAAAATGAAGTATCATGAGATAAATAATGGCAATGAGCTTTAGTATTCTCTTTAAATTTGAGATTGATAATGGAAGGAATTGCATGGTTGTATGTAAATGACAGATAAAAATGGAACTTCTTGAACTATTAATTAAATGAGGTAAAAATTCTTGTTGAAAAGAGTGGCATGGTTATATGCTAATGTTTGACTTTGATTGATAACATTGAAAGTTTTTTTATTGATGAAAAGTCTTGCTAAGAGGTGAGGCATAGTGCTTGATTTTGATTAAAGGAAATTCAATAGAAAAGGTAAAGCGTAATTATTTGCCATTATTTGATTTTGATTAATGAAAATGGAGTTTCTTGTCTAGTTTTAGGAAACTAGACTTTTTGATGAAATGTATGGCATTGTTATATGTCATTATGAAGATAACAAAAGAAAGAGAGTGAAGTGAATAGTTGATGATGATCTTAGGTCTTTAAAACCCTCAAACACCTTGCTATTGAAATCAATAGAATATCACCTCGTTACCTACCATCAAATGACATACCCAAAATAAGATATTAAAATTGACACAAAGAACTATAAAAAAGCCAAACAAACTATTTTAATTTTACGAGTCAATTGATGTTTTCAAAAGACAAGATAATTAGATTCCATGTATTGAATGATGTGTGTTAAATCTTTGACTAAAGAAGCTTAATTTTAAAAATACTTTCAAAACTGACATCTCTCTAATTTCATTTCAACAATGAGAATTAAATAGACATGATCCTAGAAATTTATGAGTTGATTTCTAAAGAAGAAAGATTTTCAAACAAAAAAGATCATTGATCGAGTTTACAAAGCCGTTGACAAAAATGACATTGACACTTTTAAGTTAAGCAAACGAAGGGCAATACAGTGGACCCTAAGAGGAAAAAAAAAACATTATTCAGATTTGTTAGAGGGGAAAGAAACACATAATCAAATGATGATTCAGTGAAATCCATCAAAACTATGATTAGCATCTGTTAATGATAAGTGCCTCTTGATGATAGATCGAAGAATAAGCATTATCAGATCAGTTGAGGGCAATGTTGCTAAAAACCAGTCTATGATTAATGAACTCTAGCAGCAGTTGATAGTAACGCTACACTTGAGGGTAGTCTTCATGTCTAAAAGCTTGGTTTACCCTTTGAAATATGGTTATGACTCCTTAAAGATGTTATCACATGAGTACATGTTGGAAAGATGCACGCTACCTAGATTGACAGGGGAAAATCTACTTTGAAGCTCATTGATTCAAGGTGCATTCCACCGAATTGATGTGGGTGATAAAAAGAACATCATTGATGATGATAATGTGTTTCTTTCCATGATTGAGTTTAGCTAATTACAAAGCTTTGAAATGAGGGACAATCTCTAAAGATAGATTTGGTCTAAAAGGATAAACCTAGTTGTATCAGCTAAAGAGATGTTGAAAATCATTAGTAAAAGATTACTGTAATTGTTTTATTCAAGAATCTAGAAAATGTTTTCATATTGAGGAAGCTAGCCCAATTCAGGGACAACTTCATGGCTATATAAGTACCTGTAATAGTTATAATAAATGTGCAGACTTATTTAATAAGATTAGACGGGTTAAAAGCCATTTATTATGAAGAACATTAAATATACATTGATGAGCCTTTACTGCAAGCAATGATATGCATGTCTAAATGACTTGAAAATTTCATGAAGGTTGATGCTTGAAGAATATGTTTCAAAAAGGGGCAACGTCATGGCTAATTTGCAATCTAAGATGAGGTTGACACCAGAAAACCTTTAGATAATTGTTGGCAAAATGCACACAGCTAATTAGGAGGTGGTTTTTGAAATGATCCAAGAAGTTGAATGATTTGTTAAACTCCTTCATGATGAAACAAACAACACCACACTTAGGGGCTTGGTTAGGCTTGATAAATAATGAGAGCAGTAATCATAGTGGATAGTCCAAAAAGAGCACTTATATTCGAACGGAGAATTGGCAAATGATAAACTCGAATGAGAATTGGATAGTCCAGAAAGCATCAGATGGCAAGCCAAGGCACCTTAGGACGATAAAGTGTCAAAGAAGAAGGGCCTATATTTCAAATCAGGTAAGGATGCATGCATGTCATCTAACTCTTAAGCATTGCATAAATGTTTTTAAAATATTATAGGAAAAATCCACAATGAAATCATTTGAAAAATAATCATTGAGCAATGACAATAAGGGATCTCAGTTTTAACCCTGCAATTAGAAAGAGAATGAGAAAAATCCTGCCATCAAGAACTTCTTAGTTTTTTGGCATTGAAGAATGTCAAAATGTTCAAACCCCGTGACCGGGAAGTATCAAATGTCAACCCTGCAATCAAAGTGTTTTGGATTCAATCAAAATGCCTTTGGATATTTCTAGTTAAAATGAATCATCAAATTGAGATTTCAAGTTAATGAGCTGAAAACATGAGTCGCTGAGATAACAGAACTGCTAGAAAAGCTGCATATAAAGAATAGTTGTGAGAAAATTATTCTCCTAAAAGATAAAGATTTTAGTTTTGATTAAAAAGGATTGTCAGATTGGGATCTTAGGTTGACCGAGTTGAAAACAAAGATTTTAGTTCTGGTTACAAAAGATCACCAGATTGGAATCTCAGGTTGATCGAGTTGAAGACAAAGATTTTGGTTATGGTTAAAAGAGATTGTCAGATTGGGATTTCAAGTTATCCAAACCGAAGACAAAGAGTTTGGGTTCTGGTTAAAAGGAATTGCTAGATTAGAATTTTAGGTTAACTAAGCTATGAAACCAAAGTTCCAGTTGAAGGGAATCATTGAGATGCAAGAGTTCAAGTCAACTGAACTGAAAACAAAAATCATCAAAATGATAAAATTGATTAGGATAGCATTCTCCACAACTTAAATACTCACGAAAAAAGAAGTCTACAAAAGCAGCTCAACACTCGAAATCTGCATGGGTGAACGGAAGCCAAGAAATGGCAAAGACATCCCACCTATAGGGTGAGGATAATCAAGACGGTAAGATAAGGCACTTGTTTTAAGAGTTTACCCTTAAAAGGTATTTTTATTTTGAAATTTTGTTTTAGAAAAGTTTTGGAAGGATCCGATGTAAATCATAGTAATTAGAATTTGAAAAGGGTAGGTCGCCCGTGAAAATAAATCAATTTCAGGGAAGCATAGATGCTTGCTAAAATTCTTTTTAGAATTTAAAAAGGTTAAGCCACCCGTGAAAATAGATCAAAACTTTTGAATTTTAAAATGGGCAAGTCACTCATGAAAATAGATTAATGTCATAGAAACATTGACGCTTGCTGAAATTCTTTTAGAAATTTAAAAAGGGTAAGCCGTCCGTGGAAATAAACCAAAACTTTTGAATTTCAAAATAGACAGGTCGTTCATGAAAATAGACTAATTCTTTTGAATTTTAAAATTGGCAAATCACCCGTGATAATGAGACCATTTTCTGCAAAAAGCAAAGTCTTTGGATGAGTGGATAACCTAGAAAATCATACAGACATTTATTCTTTACAAGCTCACTATGCAAAACTTTAATGAGATTTTGCTTCGTAATTATTGTAAAGAAAGGGCACTGTTGTTACTCATTTTTTACCCCCCACCCACACACACACACATATATATAATAAAAATAATAAAAAATACAAGAGGACATATATGAAGAAAGCCTAGAATATTTCCCAAGATTAGTGGTGGAGGACCAAGATGATAAGTGAAAACGCTGGAGGACTAAAATGTATAAGATAGGCAAAATTGATCCTCCAATTCTGACTAACAAAAGGCCCTACTAGTGAAAACATTTTGATTTGGGGTAAAGAAACAAAAATTTGGATGGGGACTTTGTTGCATAAATACTAAAGTTTGATGAGCAATTAGGGACTTAATTGAAGAAATAAAAAACTAAGGACCAAACTAAAAAGACATGTGATTGTAGGGGCTGAAATTGACCAAATTATAGGCTAAATTGAAGAAAATTAAAAGTTTAATGATCATTTCAGGATCCAGGTGCACAAATAGAGAACTAAGGACCAAGATGAAAATGACACTAAACTTTAGGGCTGATGATTGAGTTCAGCAGGAGTGAAATTACATGAAATTAAGAGTTTGGGAGGCTATTATGGATGCAATTAAAAGCAACTGGAAGAATAGGGGCTGAAATGAAATATTTCATATCTCAAATTAAAAACCATAATTTTTAGAGTTTAACCTAGACGACGCATCATTCAACCACTATTTAACTTCTTCTTCGATAGTTTTGGCTAATCAAGTAGGCACTTTCAGGCAAATGGCTGTGGCATTTCTGATCACCTCAGGGGCTGTAACCACCACCATTCAACTCAGAAACATCCCCTCTACAAAGACCAGTTACTCTCATCAAACGTTTACATCCCATTTTCTTCAACGAACTCAACAACATCTTGTTTTTGATCAGTCATCACTGTATTTTCAAATTCTATGCTAATCGGTTTGGCACTTTCAAATAAATAAATGTGAAGCTACAAACCTCCAAATTGAGCAAGGCTGGATCCAAACGAAAGGCATGCAACTCTTCTACCAACTTCAGGTGGTTTCCAATAATGTTTACAGCTATTTTTTTCATGTGTTCACACTTAAAACTTTTCAAAGGGTTCTTATTAATGGCTTTAAAACCTTCATCTTAAGATCAAAAGGCCAGAAATAGCTTATTGCCTTCCAAGTCTAAAACCACCAAG
>Ga0307515_10006095_pt1 | contig 24239 bp, 20 predicted proteins | sample 17_EM_MG_FD_194513 | JGI IMG/M metagenome (GOLD analysis project Ga0307515, IMG submission 194513) | Populus trichocarpa ectomycorrhiza microbial communities from riparian zone in the Pacific Northwest, United States - 17_EM | ecosystem: Host-associated > Plants > Roots > Unclassified | place... | reverse complement strand
CGGATGGCGAAACGCAGGCCTTCTTCCATGGCGATCGGGTTGATCAGCTTCACGGTGATGGTCACGTTGTCGCCAGGCATGACCATTTCCTTGCCTTCTGGCAGTTCGATGGCACCGGTCACGTCCGTCGTGCGGAAGTAGAACTGCGGACGGTAGTTGTTGAAGAATGGCGTGTGACGGCCGCCTTCGTCCTTGCTCAGCACGTAGATTTCCGACGTGAAGTGCGTGTGTGGCTTGATCGAGCCGGGCTTGCACAGCACTTGGCCGCGCTGCACGTCTTCGCGCTTGGTGCCGCGCAGCAAGATGCCGACGTTGTCGCCAGCCTGGCCTTGGTCCAGCAGCTTGCGGAACATTTCCACGCCGGTGCAGGTGGTCTTTTGCGTGTCGGCGATACCGACGATTTCGATTTCTTCACCGACCTTGACGATACCGCGCTCCACACGACCGGTCACCACGGTGCCGCGGCCGGAGATGGAGAACACGTCCTCCACGGGCATCAGGAAGGCACCGTCAACGGCACGTTCCGGCAGGGGAATGTACGAGTCCAGGGCGTCGGCCAGCTTCATGATCGCGCCTTCGCCGAGTTCGCCCTTGTCGCCTTCCATGGCCAGCTTGGCGCTGCCGTGGATGATCGGGGTGTCGTCGCCGGGGAAATCGTATTTGTCGAGCAGCTCGCGCACTTCCATTTCAACGAGTTCGAGCAGTTCGGCGTCGTCGACCATGTCGCACTTGTTCAGGAACACGATGATGTAGGGCACGCCCACCTGGCGGGCCAGCAAGATGTGTTCGCGGGTCTGGGGCATCGGGCCGTCAGCGGCCGAGCACACCAGAATCGCGCCGTCCATCTGGGCGGCGCCGGTGATCATGTTCTTCACATAGTCGGCGTGACCGGGGCAGTCCACGTGGGCGTAGTGGCGGTTGGCCGTTTCGTATTCCACGTGGGCGGTGTTGATGGTGATGCCGCGGGCCTTTTCTTCGGGCGCTGCGTCGATCTGGTCATAGGCCTTGGCCGAGCCGCCGAACTTGGCTGCCAGCACGGTCGTGATGGCTGCCGTCAGCGTGGTCTTGCCATGGTCGACGTGGCCGATCGTGCCCACGTTGACGTGGGGCTTGGTGCGCGTGAACTTTTCTTTTCCCATTTTTCAACTCTCCAAGGAGCTCCGAAAAAAACAAACCTGATCAAAAGGCCTGCGTCGACCGATTGCGCTCACTGATGAGCGATTGCACGCGGTTACGACGCTGTAACACTGGTGCCCATTCCGGGAATCGGACCCGGGACCTCTCCCTTACCAAGGGAGTGCTCTGCCACTGAGCCAAATGGGCATTTTGAGCATGCCGTCCATCCGGACGGCACCTCGCAAAATTTACGCAAACTTCAATCTTCTCGTACCTGTCGGCGCTTCTGGAGCGGGAGACGGGAATCGAACCCGCGTCATTAGCTTGGAAGGCTAGGGTTCTACCATTGAACTACTCCCGCGTAGAAATTGCCGGGGCGGCCCATTTGTGACCGCTTTAGCTACTTCCAGGCGTCGCATCCAAACACGCCACCGATACAGATCACTCAATCATCCAGTTTCACTCTTCACTTCTGGTGAAGCCATCGGCAAAGCCGATGGTGGAGAGGGCTGGATTCGAACCAGCGTACTCGTAAGAGGGCAGATTTACAGTCTGCTGCCATTAACCACTCGGCCACCTCTCCAGCGAACCTCGAAATATAGCACGTTTTAATGACGACCACCAAGCGGCGCTAATTCGGTGGCGTCATTCTAGGCGATTTAAGGCCCTTTTCCGGGCGGGGCCGGTAATCTTTCGGCCGGTCGGGCTAGGGCAGCGTCCAGTCGATGGGCGCGCCACGCTCGGCCAGCCAATGTTGCGCTGCGGAAAAATGGCCGCAGCCGATGAACGGCATCGGTGGGCGCAGCGCCGACAGCGGTGAAGGGTGGTTGGCCATCAGCACCAGGGCCTGGCGGCCATGCGCGGCCGCGGTGCGTTCGATCAACGGGGCCTTGGCCTGGGCGTGTGCGCCCCACAGCAGGTAGGCGCAGGCCGGCGACCGGGCCGCGACTTCGGCCAGCACCGCGTCGGTCAAGGTCTCCCAGCCCTGCTTTGCATGGCTGGCCGGCAGGCCGTCTTCCACCGTCAGGCTGCTGTTGAGCAGCAACACGCCGCGTTCCACCCAGGTGCTCAACGAGCCGCTGGCGGGCGCGCGGGCCATGCAGCCATCGCGCAGCAATTCCTTGAAGATGTTGCGCAGCGAAGGTGGGGTCTTGACGCCCGGCGCCACGGAAAACGCGAGTCCTTCGGCCTGGCCGGCACCGTGGTACGGGTCTTGCCCGAGGATGACCACACGAATGCCGTCTGGCGGCGTCAAGGCCAGCGCGCGAAATGGCGTCGGCGGGTAGATGACGGCGCCTGCAGCGAGCCGCTCGGTGACGAACTGTGCCAGTTTCTGGCCGGTCGGGCTGTCCAGAAACTGCTGAACCAGAGCGGACCAGCCCGGCGCAACCGGCCAGTCGGCCGGCTGCCAACGGCTCAATTGCTGGGGGCTTGCGTCGGCTGCTGCGAAATCGAAGGCCAGATCGGCCTGGTGCGGACGCTGCATCCGGCTCAAGCCTGGCCGAACAGGGCCGCCAGGGCTTCGCCCGGCTCGTCGGCACGCATGAAGGCTTCACCGACCAGGAAGGCGTGCACGTCCGCATCACGCATGCGCCGCACGTCGGCGGTGCTCAGGATGCCGCTTTCCGTGACCAGCAGGCGGTCGGCGGGCACACTCTTGCGCAGCGACAACGTGTTGTCGAGCGAAACCTCGAAGCTGCGCAGGTTGCGGTTGTTGATGCCGATGAGCGGCGTCTTGAGCTTGAGCGCGCGCTCAAGTTCTGCGCCGTCATGCACCTCGACCAGCACCGCCATGTCGAGCGTGCGGGCGATGGCTTCCATCTCGGCCATCTGCGCGTCGTCCAGGATGGCGGCGATCAGCAGCACGCAGTCGGCGCCCATGGCCCGCGACTCAAAGATCTGGTAGGGGTCGATCATGAAGTCCTTGCGCAGCACCGGCAGCTGGCAGGAGGCGCGTGCCTGCTTCAGGTAGTCGACCTGGCCCTGGAAGAACTGCTTGTCGGTCAACACCGACAGGCAGGCCGCACCGCCTTCGGCGTAACTCTGGGCGATGTCGGCGGGAATGAATTCACCGCTGCGCAGCACGCCCTTGGACGGGCTGGCTTTCTTGATTTCGGCGATCACCGCGGCCTGGCCGGCGGCGATCTTGCCGCGCAGGGCGCCGACGAAATCACGCGTCAGGACACGCGATTCGGCATCGGCGCGGATGGCGGCCAGGGGGGTGCGCTTGAGGGCGGCGGCGAGTTCGCCGCGCTTGACCTCGACGATTTGGTTCAGGATGTCGGACATAGCCCGATTAAAACATTGCTGTGGGGCCTTTGTCCGAGTGGCCTCAGCTCAGCTTCACCACCTGCCCGCTCTGCAGCGACAGCGCCGCCGCATCGGCCAGCTTCTGTGCCGCCACGCCATCCGCAATGCTCGTGCGAAAAGGCGCGCCCGACTGCAGCGACTCGAAGAAATGCGTGATCTCCAGCCGATAGGCCTCACGGTAGCGTTGCAGGAAGAAGTTTTCCGGCGTGTCGGCGCGCACACCCTTGGCGTCCGACTGCACCACCTCGCTCGGCCGGTGGTTGCCACACTGCAGCATGCCGGCCGAGCCCAGCACTTCGAAGCGCTGGTCATAACCGTAGGCCGCGCGGCGCGAGGTGTTGATCTGCGCCAGCCGGCCCTTCTTCGTGCGGATGGTGACGGCCGCGCAGTCGATGTCGCCGACCAGCGCGATGGCCGGGTCGATCAGGCAGGAGCCGGTGGCGTGCAGGGTGTCGGCCTCGTCGCCATCGGCGCACAAAATCCAGCGGAAGATGTCGAAGTCGTGGATCAGCATGTCGCGGAAGATGCCGCCCGAAGCCTTCAGGTATTCGGCCGGCGGGGCGCCCGGGTCGCGGCTGGTGACGACCAGCATTTCGGGCTTGCCGATCTCGCCGCGGTCCATGCGGGTGCGGGCCTCGTTGAAGGTCGGGTCGAAGCGGCGCTGGAAGCCGATCATGCAGGCCACGCCGGCGGCCTTGACGGCATCGGCGCAGGCCTGTGCGCGCGGCACCGACAGATCGACCGGCTTCTCGCAGAAGATGTGTTTGCCGGCCCGGGCGGCGCGGGTGATGAGGTCGCTGTGGGTGTCTGTGGAAGACGCGATGGCCACCACGTCCACGGCCGGATCGGCAAACGCCGCCTCGATGCCCGACACCTGGGCGCCGTGCTGTTGCGCCAGGTCGGCGGCCGACGAGGCCATCGGGTCGCAGACGTATTTGAGTTGAACGCCCGGCAGGGCTGCCAGGTTGCCCGCGTGGATGCGGCCGATGCGGCCAGCGCCGAATAAAGCGACGGTTTTCATGTTGTCTCCAGTGGTTTTTTGGGGAGGGAAGGCTGGGGTCAGGGTTTGCGGGCGGAGCCGCCCGCGACGGTGGAAATCTGCGAGACCGGTGAGATCGGCGAATAGGCCAGTTCGGTCTGGTAGGCGAGGGCGATGAACAGGCTCTGCGCCAGGCACATGGTGTTGGTCAGCGCGCGAAAGCCGAAGGTGGCGCTCTCGGGCACCACCAGCGTGGCGGACGACAGGTCGGCCAGCGGGCTCATCTGGCTGTCGGTGATGGCGATCAGGCGCACCCCGGCCGCCACTGCCGTGCGGGCGCAGTGCATCGACTCCTCGGCATAAGGCGAGAAGCTCACCACCACCATGACATCGCCCTTGGTCATGCCGCGCATCTGGCCGTCGCTCATGCCGCCAAGCCCCGACAGCAGCTCGATGCGCTTGTCGGTGTGCTGCAGTGCGTAGACCAGGTAGGCGGCCACCGGAAACGAGCGGCGCGAGCCCACCATCCAGATGGTCGGCGCCTCGGCCAGCATCGCCACGGCCTCGTCGAACACCGTGCTGTGCAGGTCGCGCTGCAGCTCCTGCATGCCGGCGATGCTGCCGCCGATGAACTCATGCGCGATGTCGGCGCTCGACAGCCGGCCTTGCGCGGCCTCGATCAGGCTGCGGATGCGGGCCTGGTAGTCGCGATTGGGCGCGATCTGCCGGGCGATGCCGTCGCGAAAGATCTTCTGCATGCCGCTATAGCCCGAAAAGCCGAAGTGTTTGGCAAAGCGGATCACGGCCGAGGGCTGCACGCCGCAGCGTTCGGCCACGTCCTGGATGCGGTCCAGGCCGATGTGGTCGCGGTTTTGCTCGACATAACGCGCGATCACCTTGAGCTGCCGGCTCAGGGCTTCGAACTCATCGCGGATGGACTTGAGCAGTTGTTCGGCCGCGGACAGTGCCGGCGCTGGCCGCAAGGCCGGGGTGGGACGCCTGGCCGGCGGCGCCTTGGCGCGGGCGGTGGCAGCAGACGGGGCGGGCCGGGCGCTTGAAGGCTTGGTCTTGGTCAACGGTCCGGCTCCTGCTGAATAGAAAACAGAAAAAATATTCTAAGTGTTTTTTCTAATGCAACTATTTTCGTTTCTGTCACGCTTTGGACATTATTTTCCGCGACCATGCCGACGCATGGCATCCATGCGGATTGCAGCACGTGGCGATGTCAGCCGTATGGCAATGCCGTTTTCTTGTTCCTGTCGAGCGTTTCAGAAGAGCCTTTCAGCCCATGCAGACACAAGCAATGATTTCCGTGCGCGGCCTGCGCGTGGCCTATGGCGCCAACGAAGTGCTCAAGGGCATCGACCTGGACATCGCGCCCGGCAGCTTCGTGGCCTTGCTCGGGGCTTCGGGCTGCGGCAAGACCACGCTGCTGCGCACGTTGTCGGGCTTCAACGCGGCGTGTGGCGGCAGCATCGCGGTGAAGGGGCGCGACATCCTGGCCGAGCCGCCCGAGCGCCGCGGCATGGCCATGGTGTTCCAGTCCTATGCCTTGTGGTCGCACATGAACGTGGGGCAGAACATGGGCTACGGCCTGAAGCTGCGCAAGGTGGCGCCGGCCGAGGTCCGGCGCCGGGTGTTGTTGCTGCTCGACATGCTGGGCCTGGCAGGTTATGAAGACCGGCCGGTGACGGCGCTTTCCGGTGGCCAGCGCCAGCGTGTGGCACTCGGCCGAGCGCTGGCGGTCGAGCCCGAAATATTGCTGCTCGACGAGCCGTTGTCCAACCTCGACGCGCGCATCCGCCTGCAGATGCGCCACGAGATCCGGTCCATCCAGCGCCGGCTCGGGCTCACCGCCATCCTCGTTACCCACGACCGTGAGGAAGCCATGGTGATGGCCGACCAGGTGGTGGTGCTCGACCAGGGCAAGATCGCGCAGATCGGCTCGCCCGAAGAAGTCTTCCAGCGGCCGGCCTCGCCTTATGTGGCCTCCTTCATGGGGGCCGAAAACATCATCGACTGCGAAGCCGTGCATCAAGGTTCCGGCAAGGACGGCGGGGTCGCCTTGCGCGTGCCCAGCGCACCCGCGGCCAGCGTGTATGGCGCCCACATGGTGGACGCCGCGGCAGGTGCGGTGCAGGTGCATTTCCGCAGCGAACGCGCCTCCTTGCTGCTGCAAAGCCCCGAGCCCGACGGTGCGCTGCAGTTGCCCGGCCGCATCAGCCAGGTGAGCTACCTCGGCGGCGGCTACCGCTGCGAAGTGGCCACGCCCAGCGGCAGCTTCTTCATCGACCACCCGAGCGCCGTGCCGTATGGCGCCGACGTCACCGTGTGTGTGCCCGCGAACGCCCTGCATGTCTACCCGCGCGACCCGCAGCGCGTGGCGGTGCATGCCTGACCACGCCTGATTTTTCGTTGTTTCCTGTTCCCATTCCTTGAAGGATTTTTCATGAAGAACATGCACCGTTCCCTGGCGATGTCGATCGCCATCGCCCTGGGTTCCTGGGGCGGCCTGGCCCATGCGCAAACCACGCTGAACGTGATCAGCGGCGGCTCGCAGAACATGGTCGACTACATCACCGACTATCTTGGCCCGCTGTTCGAAAAACAGAACCCCGGCGTGAAGGTCAGCGTGGTCGGCACCGGCCCCGACGATGCCGGCTCGCAGAAGATGCTGGAAAAACTGCAGGCGCAAAAAAGCGCTGGTGTTACCAGTTGGGACACCGACGTGGTCATCCCCAACCAGCAGAAGACCGGCGAGATGGTGCAGGACGGCCTGCTCATGAAGTACCGCGACAGCATCCCCACCGGCAAATACGCGGTGAGCCAATCGGCCAAACAGGCGCTGGGCGTGAATGTGGACGGCTACGTGATGCCGATGTTCGAGAGCCAGACCGCCATCGCCTACAACCCCGACCTGGTGAAGAACCCGCCCGGCTCCTACGACGAACTGCGCGCCTTCGTGGCCAAGAACCCCAAGGCCTTCGGTTACAACGGCCTGAAGAACGGCATGTCGGGCGTGGCCTTCGTGGTCGGCTGGATGTACGCCTACGGCGGCAACCCCGAGACCGTGCAGCAGGGCCCGTATGACACGAAGAATTCGGCCGGCTGGAAGAAGGCGTTCTCCGAGCTCAAGAGCTTCAACCAGCAGGTGGTGTTCACGCCAGGCAACGCCGGCACGCTCGACATGCTCAACCGCGGCGAGATCGCCATGGGGCCGGTCTGGGTCGACATGTTCCAGAGCTGGAAGGCCGAAGGCCGGCTCGCGCCGAACCTGCGCCTGAAGATCCTGTCGCCCGGCATGCCCGGCCAGCCGTACTACTACGCCATTCCCGCCAAGGCGAAGAACGTCGACCTGGCCAAGAAATTCATCGCGCTGGCCACCAGCCCCGAGGTGCAGGCCGAAGGCATCGTCAAGCGTTTCAACTGGTACCCGGGCATCGACGCCAACGTCGTCAAGCCCGCGCTCGACCCCAAGGTGTGGAACGCGCTGTTCGTCGACATCACGCCGGCCGATCTGGCCAAGAACGGCAAGCCGTTCCCGCTCGCGCCTTACTTCAAGGACCTGCGCGAGCAATATGAAGCCCAGGTGCAAAATTGACCGTGGCGCGGCTTAGCGGCGATACCCAACTCGGCAGGCTGGGCCCGGCCCTGTTGCTGATGGCGCCGGCCGTGGTGATGGTCGGCCTGCTGTTTGTCTACCCGTTGCTGGTGTCGCTGGCCTTTGCGTTTCGCAACGAGGCCACCGGCGCCTGGGGCCTGGCCAACTTCCACAAGGCCTTCGCGCTGTACGGCGGCGACATCGCACTCACGGCCGGCGTCACCGTGTTGTCGACAGCCCTGGTCGGCGTGCTGGCCATCGCCATCGCCGGCTACCTCACGCTCGGCGAGAATCCGCGCGCGGTGTTCATCCTGCGCTGGCTCTACCGCTGGCCGCTGTTCATCCCCTTCGTGGTGGCAGCGCAGTTGATGCGCACCTTCCTGGCCAAGAACGGCATGCTCAACAACGCGCTGATGTCGCTCGGCGTGGTCGACCCGCTGCATGCCATCAGCCTGCTCGACTGGCGCGGCGTGGTGGTCACCTTCGTGTGGAAGCAACTGCCGTTTGCCGCCCTGCTGATCAGCGGCGCCATGGCCTCGATGGACCGCTCGATGATCGAATCGGCACGCGGCCTGGGCGCCGGGCGCCTGCGTATCCTGCTGGAGATCGTGGTGCCGCAGGTGCAGTCCACGGTGTTCGTGGCGCTGATCCTGTCCTTCGTGACCATGTTGTCGGCCTTGTCGGTGCCGATGATGCTGGTGGCCGGCTCGCCCACCTTGCTCACGGTGGACATGGCCTGGCGCGTCAACTCCTATGGCGACTACGGCGTGGCCAATGCGCTGGGCTTCGTCTCGTTTGCGATGAGCGGCGTGGCGGCCTGGTTCTATCTGCGCCAGGGCCTGCGTGAAGGCGGGAAGCCGCGATGAGCCTGCCAGCCTTGCATCCCCATGCGTTTCGCATGCCCGCGGCCATCGGCGGCGTTCTGCGCGGCCTGCTGATCGGCCTGTTGGCCGTGGCCATCTTCGGGCCGCTGCTCAACATGCTGATCTGGACCGTCACCGAGGCTTGGTACTTCCCCGCCAAGCTGCCGGTGCGCTGGGGCTTTGCGTTCTGGACCAAGGTGTTCCGCCCCGAGGCCGGCGCCATGCAGGCGTTATGGACCAGCCTGGTGATTGCCGTGCTGACCGTGCTGCTGAGCCTGGCCATCGCCATTCCCGCGGGTTATGCGCTCTCGAAGCGGGATCTGCCGCTGCGCAGCCTGTTCCTGCTGTTCTTCCTGCTGCCGCAGGCCTTCCCGACGATTGCCGTGCACCTGAACATTGCCCGCATCTTCTACGGGCTGGGCCTCACCGGTACCATCGCCGGCGTGATGCTGGTGCATGCGATCCAGGGCCTGGTGTTCGCGGTGTGGATCGCCTCGGCCACCTTCGCCGCCATCGGCAGCGAACAGGTCGAGGCCGCGCGCAACCTGGGCGCCTCGCCGCTGCGCGCCTTCATGACGGTGTCGCTGCCGCTGGCCGCGCCGGGGCTGATGGCCAGCGCCATCTTCGTGTTCCTGATCTCGCTCGACGAGTTCTCCGGCACCTTCTTCGTGGGGGTGCCCAACGTGCGCACCTTGCCGCTGACCATGCTCAATGCCGCACTCGAAGGCAACTACCAGATCGCCTCCATCACCGCGCTGCTGCTGCTCGTGCCCTCGGTGCTGTTCATGTTGTTCGTCGAGCGTTTCCTCAAGGCCGACGTGTTGTCGGGCGTTGGCAAATGAGGCCCGAGTATTCGCTCTGGCTCATGCCCTGCGCCGCCGATGCGGCCGAGTTGCAGGCGCTGGTGGATGCGCTCGCGCCGCAGTTCGGCCAGCCCGCCTTTGTGCCCCACGTCACCATCCAGGGCGACCTGGCCTTGCCGCTCGACGCCGTGGCCACGTACGCACGCCAGCTTGCCGCGGCCTGTCCGGTGCAGACCTGGCTGGTGCATGACGTGGAGCGCCGCAATTTCTTCTTCCGCTGCCTTTACCTGCGCTTCGCGGGCAATGCCGCTTTCGACGCGCTGCAGCGCCAGGCGCAGGCCTGGTCGGGTATGGCCGATGGCCTGTCGCCTTACCCGCATTTGAGCTTGGCTTATGGTGAGTTTGATGGCCAGGTGCAGCCGCAGCGGCTGGCGCTGTTCGAGTCCTTGCGCGCGCGCTTCGCGGGGCGCCGCCTGGTGTTCGACCATCTGGCGGTCTGCCTGTCGTCCAAAGATACCCCCATCGCGGACTGGCGGTGCGTGGCCGACGTGCCGCTGCTGCCTGTCGCGGCAGGCAACTGACACATTGCAGGGTTGGTGTATGAAAGTCGGTACTTGTTAAAAATAGAAAACATTTTCTAATGGAAAATGCTGATGAAAAAAATCTGCCAATGCACCTAAGCTTTGCCCGGGTGGCACGCCGAGGCTGGTTTGGCCTCAACCTGGTGCCTGTAACCTCAACATTCGGAGACAAAAGTATGGCGAAGCATTCCTCTAGGGTGGTCAAGGCGGTCGCGGTGGCGGCGATGTTGGCCGCAGGTGCGGCGCATGCGGGCGGGCGGTTCGTGTTCATCAGCCATGCGCCGGATTCGGACTCGTGGTGGAACACCATCAAGAATTCGCTGAAGCAGGCCAGCGAGGACTTTGGCGCCACGGTGGACTACCGCAACCCCTCCACGGGCGACATCGCGGACATGGCGCGCCTCATCGAGCAGGCGGCGGCACAAAACTACGACGGCGTGATCACCACCATCGCCGACTACCAGGTGCTGCAGGGCGCCTTGAAGAAGGTCACGGACAAGAAGATTCCGCTGATCACGGTGAACTCGGGCACGCCGGAGCAAAGCGAAAAACTGGGTGCCATCATGCATGTCGGCCAGCCCGAATACGAGGCCGGCAAAGGCGCGGGTGAACGCGCCAGGCAGGCTGGCGTGAAAAGCTTCGTGTGTGTGAATCATCTGGCCACCAATCCGGTGTCGTTCGAGCGCTGCAGAGGCTTCGCCGAGGCCATTGGTGTTGATTTCCGCAAGAGCACCATCGATACCGGTGTCGACCTGGCGGCCATCGAGGCCAAGACTTCGGCCTATCTGCGCCAGAACCCCGGCACCCAGGCCATCCTGGCGCTGGGGCCGGACGCCGCTTCCGGCGCGCTGAAGGTGGTTGAAAAATCCGGCTTGGCCGGCAAGATCTATTTCGCCACGTTTGATCTGTCGGACGACATCTCGCGCGGCATCAAGTCCGGCGCCATCAACTTTGCGATCGACCAGCAGCCCTATTTGCAGGGCTACATCCCGGTGGCCACCTTGTCGCTGATGAAGGACAGCGGCTCGACCGATCTGGCCAAGGCCAGCGCGCAACTCAAGGCCAACCCCAAGTTGGCCCGGCGCTTGGCCGAGTACGGACTGGCGCCCGTGTACGGCCCGCGTCATATCAGCTCGGGTCCGGGTTTCGTGACCAAGGAAAACATCGGCAAGGTCGAAAAATACGCGGGCCAGTACCGCTGACAGGGCGCACACCCGGGTTGCATTAAAGCCGTCTTTCCGTATTCATGGTCCGCGTCATGCCCATAACGTCTTCCAACTCTGCCTTGTCTTCCATCCCGGTGGCGGCGCCCGACGAACGCCTGCGTGAAGTGCACTGGTGGCGCAAGCTGCTGATCAGGCCCGAATTCGGTTCGCTCTCGGGCGTGGTGCTGGTGTTCGTGTTGTTCGGGGTGTCCGCTGGCGGCTCGGGCATGTTCAGCGCAGAAGGCGTTGTCAACTGGGCCACGGTGGCGGCGTTCCTGGGCGTGTTGTCGGTGGGTGCGGCGCTGCTCATGATTGGCGGTGAGTTCGATCTGTCGATCGGCTCCATGATCGGCTTCGCCGGCATGATGCTGGCCATTCCTTCCCTGTACTGGGGCTGGCCGGTGTGGCTGAGCTGCGTGTTCACCTTTGCCGTGTGCATGCTGCTGGGGGCGGTCAACGGTTATATCGTGGTCAAGTCCGGGTTGCCGTCGTTCATTGTCACCCTGGCGTTTTTCTTCATCCTGCGCGGGCTGGCCCTGGCCGTTTCGGTGCTGCTCACGGGCAAGACCATCATCAGCAGCAACGAAGGGGCGGTGTTGCGCGACCTGATGGCCGACGACCGTGTGTTCAGCGCGCTGTTCAGCGGGCATGTGTTCAAGGGCCTGTTCAACAGCTTGGCAGGCATGGGCTGGTTGGGCGCGCGTGGCGATGGCCAGGCACTGGCCATCGGTGTGCCCAAGGTGGTGGTGTGGTGGCTCGGCTTGACGCTGATCGGGGCCTTTATGCTGGCGCGCACGCGGCTGGGCAACTGGATTTTTGCGGTGGGTGGCGACGCCAATGCCGCCAAGAACACCGGCATCCCCGTGGCGCGGGTGAAGATCATGCTGTTTGTGCTGATGGCCGTGTGCTCCGCCTTGTTTGCCGTGCTGCAGGTGGCCGATGCCGGCTCGGCCGCCGCCGACCGGGGGCTGCAAAAGGAGTTTGAAGCGGTGATCGCGGCCGTGATTGGCGGCTGCCTGCTCGCGGGCGGCTACGGCTCCATCATCGGGGCTGCCCTGGGGGCGCTGATCTTTGGCGTGGTGCAGATCGGCATTGGCTACACCAGCATCGACAACAACTGGTACCGCGTGTTCCTGGGCTTGATGCTGCTGGTGGCGGTCTTGTTCAATACCTACATCCGCCGCCGCGTCACGCTGGGCCGGGGCTGAGGAGGCGGCATGGACGACTACATTCTTCGGCTGGAAAACGTCAGCAAGTTTTTTGGCTCCGTGATTTCGCTCAACAACGTGACGCTGCGGCTGCGCCGTGGCGAGGTGCATTGCCTGCTGGGCGACAACGGGGCTGGCAAGTCCACCCTGATCAAGATCTTGGCCGGCGTGCACCAGCCCGACAAGGGGGCCTATTGGGTCGAAGACCAGCCGGTCAAGTTCGCGTCGCCCCGCGAGGCCCTGAACCTGGGCATTGCAACGGTCTACCAAGACCTGGCGCTGGTGCCCTTGATGAGCGTGGCGCGCAACTTCTACATGGGGCGCGAACCCATGCGGCGCTGGCTGGGTGTGGTGCCGGTCATGGACCACGCCTTGGCAGGCCTTACCGCCACTGCCAAGCTGGCCGAGATGGGCATCCGGGTGCGTGACGCCAACCAGATGGTGGGCACCATGTCGGGCGGCGAAAAACAATGCCTGGCGATTGCCCGCGCCATCCACTTCGGCGCCAAGGTGCTGATCCTGGACGAGCCCACCGCCGCGCTGGGCGTCAAGCAAAGCGTCAACGTGCTGACGCTCATCCGCAAAGCCTCGGCGCGCGGCATATCGGTCATCTTCATCACCCACAACGTGAATCATGCCTACCCGGTGGGCGACAGCTTCACGCTGCTCAACCGAGGCCAGTCCATGGGCACCTTTGCCAAGGATGGCATCGGCAAGGAGGCGCTGCTGGACATGATGGCGGGCGGGGCGGAAATGGCCGAACTGATGCGGGGCCTGGAAGGCGTCACGATTTGATTCACTCATTTGCCAAGCAACACCTTATGCCTTCAACCTTGTCCATCCCCTCCGGCCGCCGCTTCGACCTGGCCTGCCTGGGCCGCCTGGCGGTCGACCTGTATGCGCAGCAGGTCGGTGCGCGCCTGGAAGACGTGTCCAGTTTCGCCAAATACCTCGGCGGCAGCTCGGCCAACATCGCCTTCGGTGTGGCCCGCCTGGGGCTGCGCTCGGCCATGTTGTCGCGGGTGGGTGACGAGCAGATGGGCCGCTTCCTCACCGAGACGCTGCAGCGCGAAGGCTGCGACACCAGCCAGGTGCAACTCGATCCGCAACGCCTCACCGGCCTGGTGCTGCTCGGCCTGAAAGACCGCGACACCTTCCCGCTGCTGTTCTACCGCGAGAACTGCGCCGACATGGCGCTCGATGCCGCGGCCATCGATGAAGCCTTTTTGTCCGACTGCCGCGCGCTGCTGATCACCGGCACCCACCTGAGCGCGCCCGCCGTGCGCGCCGCATCCACCACCGCGCTCGGCCATGCCAGGAAACACGGCCTGCTGCGCGTGCTCGACATCGACTACCGCCCGGTGCTCTGGGGCCTGACCAAGCGCGGCGAGGGCGCCAACCGCTTCGTGGCCGATGCCCACGTCACCGCGCAACTGCAGGCCGTGCTGCCGGAGTTCGACCTGCTGATCGGCACCGAAGAAGAGTTCCTGATCGCCGGTGGTGTGCCGGGCGACCTGCTGGCCTCGCTGCGCGCGGTGCGCTCGGTCACCAAGGCGGCGTTGGTCGTCAAGCTCGGCGCCCAGGGCTGCTGTTTTATTCCCGGGGCGGTGCCGGCGCGCATCCAGGACGCGCTCACCGTGCAGGGCGAACGCATCGAGGTCATGAACGTACTGGGTGCGGGCGACGCCTTCGCCGCCGGCCTGATGACCGGCTTCCTGCGTGGCGAAGGTTTTGAGTCGGCCGCACGGCTGGCCAACGCCTGCGGCGCCATCGTGGTTTCGCGCCACGCCTGCGCGCCCGCCATGCCGACGCCGGCCGAGCTCGACCACTGGTTCAGCGGCAACCGCAACCCCAAGGTCGATGCCGACCGCCAACTCGCACACCTGCACCGCACCACCGCCGCGCGCACCGATTGGCCCGAACTCAACGTCATGGCCTTCGACCACCGCAGCCAGTTCTATGAAATGGCGCGTGCGGCCGGTGCGAGCGAAAAACGCATCTCCGCACTCAAGAAGCTGCTGGTCGACGCCTTTGCCCAGGTGGTGCAGAGCCGGCAGCTGCAAGGCCGCAGCGGCGTGCTGATCGACGGCGGCGACTACGGTTTCGATGCACTGGCCAGCGCCACCGGCCGTGGCTGGTGGGTCGGCCGCCCGGTGGAGCTGCCAGGCTCGCGGCCGCTGCGTTTCGACGGCAGCTTGTCCATCGGCAGCGCGCTGCGCAGCTGGCCGGCAGAGCAGGTGGTGAAGTGCCTGGTGCATTACCACCCCGACGATGCCGGTGAACTGCGGCTGGAGCAGGAACTCAAGCTCAAGGAGCTGTGGGAGGCCACACGTGAAAGCGGCCATGAGCTGCTGCTCGAGATCATCTGCCCGCCGGCACTCACGCCAGCCGGCACCGCCGACGCGGCGGTGTTGCGCGCGGTGCAGCGTTGCTACAACCTCGGCATCCGCCCCGAGTGGTGGAAGCTCGCGCCGATGGAGGCGGCCGGCTGGTCCGGCCTGGCCGACATCGTGGCGGTGCGTGATCCGCAATGCCGTGGCGCGGTGATCCTCGGCCTGAACCAGCCGCTGGACGAGCTGGCCGACAGCTTCCGGCTGGCCACCAACCCCATCGTCAAGGGCTTCATGGTCGGCCGCTCGCTGTGGGCCTCGGCCTCGCAGCGCTGGCTGCAGGGCAGCATCGACGACGCCGCGTTGGTGAATGACGTGGCGCGCAACTTCGAACGGCTGGTGGACGCCTGGCATGGCCGCAAGGAGGCGCGGGCATGAAGACACAACGCCCCACACAACGCCTGACTATGGCGCAAGCCCTGGTCAAGCACCTGGCCGCGCTGCGCATCGAAACCGATGGCGGCGACGTGCTGCCATATTGCGGCGGCGTGTTCTCCATCTTCGGCCATGGCAATGTAGCCGGCCTGGGCGAAGCCCTGTGGGCCGAACGCCAGGCGCTCAAGACCTACCGCGCGCACAACGAACAGGCCATGGCCCATGCGGCCATCGCCTACGGCAAGGCGCTGTTTCGCGAACGCATGATGGCCGTCACCACCTCCATCGGCCCCGGCGCCACCAACCTCTTGACGGCCGCGGCGCTGGCCCATGTGAACCGGCTGCCGGTACTGCTGCTGCCCGGTGACACCTTCGCCTCGCGCGCGCCCGATCCGGTGCTGCAGCAGCTGGAAGATTTTGCCAGCGGCGACCTGAGCGTGAACGACGCTTTCCGCCCGCTCACGCGGTACTTCGACCGCATCACCCGGCCCGAGCAGATCCTCACCGCGCTGCCACGCGCCATCCAGGTTATGACCGATCCGGCCGGCTGCGGCCCGGTGTGCCTGGCCCTGCCGCAGGACGTGCAGACCCAGGCCTTCGACTGCCCCGAAGACTTCCTGCAGCCGGCCGTGCTGCGGCTGCGCCGCCCGCCGGCCGAGGTGCATGAACTGGCCCGTGCCGCGACGCTGTTGCGCAAAGCGCGGCGCCCCTTGATCGTGGCCGGCGGAGGGGTGTTGTACAGCCAGGCGGGCGAGATGCTGCGGGTATTCGCCCACGCCTGCGGCATCCCGGTGGCGGAGACACAGGCCGGCAAAAGCAGCCTGCCCTGGAACGATGCGCTCAACGTCGGCGCCATCGGGGTCACCGGTTCACCCGCGGCCAACACCCTGGCCCGCGAGGCCGACCTGGTGTTCGCCATCGGCACGCGCCTGCAGGACTTCACCACCGGTTCGCACAGCCTGTTCGCGGGCACGCCGATCCTGGGCCTGAACGTGCAGGTCGCCGATGCCGGCAAATGGCATGGCGCGACGCTGGTGGCCGATGCGCGCGCCGCCCTGGAGCAATTGTTGCTGGACCATCTGGTGGGGTGGCGCGCCGATGTGGCCTGGACCACCCGGGCCGAGCACTTCGCCCAGGGCTGGGCGGAGCGGGTCGACGCCTTGACCACCTTCGACCCGAAAAGCGCCGGCGCCATGCCCTACGACGCCGAGGTGATCGGCGCCGTGCGCGACTCGGCCCCCGACAGCGATGTGCGCGACGTGGTGGTCTGCGCCGCCGGCACACTGCCCGCCGAGCTGCACAAGCTTTGGCGCGCGGCCAGGCCGGGCAACTACCACATGGAATACGGCTATTCGTGCATGGGCTACGAGATCGCCGGTGGCCTGGGCGTGAAGATGGCGCGGCCCGACCAGGACGTGATCGTGATGGTGGGCGACGGCTCCTACCTGATGCTGAATTCCGAGATCGCCACCTCGGTGATGCTGGGCAAAAAGCTCATCATCGTGGTGCTCGACAACCGCGGCTTCGGCTGCATCCAGCGGCTGCAGATTGCGTCTGGCAGCCCGCGTTTCAACAACATGCTCGAAGATTGCGCCGACGAGGAGGGTAGCCTGCCCGAAATCGACTTCGCCCTGCACGCGCAGAGCCTCGGCGCCGAGGCCGTGCACGTGGCCGACGTCGGCGAACTCAAGACCGCGATGGTCCGCGCCCGCGCGGCCAGCCGCACCCAGGTCATCGTGATCGACACCACCCACACCCGCACCACCGACGACGGTGGCTGCTGGTGGGAGGTTGCGATTCCCGAAGTATCGGAGAGGCTCGAAGTGCGGGCCGCCTATGCGCAATATCTGCAAGACAAACAAGGACAGAGCCAATGAGCTGGAACGTACGCATCGGCGTCAACCCCCTGAGCTGGATGAACGACGACCTGCCCTCGCTGGGCGGCGAGACCGCACTCGAAACCGCATTGTCCGAGGGCAAGGAAATCGGCTACGAAGGCTTCGAGCTCGGCAACAAGTTTCCGAAGGACGGCCCCGGCCTCAAGGCCAAGCTCGACGCCTTCGGCCTGGCCTGCGTGTCGGGCTGGTACTCGGGTTTTCTGGGTGAAGACACGGTCGAGGCCGAGATCGAGCGCTGCAAGGCCCACATGGCCAAGCTGCAATACAACGATGTGAAAGTCGTGGTCTACGGCGAATGTGCGGGCACCATCCAGGGCCAGATCGACACGCCGCTGGCCAAGCGTCCGCGCTTCGCCAATGACGCGGCCTGGCAGGCCTACGCCGAACGCCTGAATACCTTCGGCGCACACCTGATCGCCACCTACGGCATCCGCCTGGCCTACCACCACCACGTGGGGGCGTATGTCGAATCGCCTGACGACGTGGACCGCCTGATGGCACTCACCGATCCCGCCAAAGTGGGCCTGCTCTATGACACCGGCCATGCCTATTTCGGTGGTGCCACCGATCCGAATACGCTGCTGAAGAAACACGTGTCGCGCGTGGTGCATGTGCACTGCAAGGACGTGCGGCCCAAGGTCATCGCCCAGGCGCGCAACGACGGCTGGAGTTTTTTGAACGGCGTGTTGTTTGGCACCTTCACCGTGCCGGGCGACGGCGTGATCGACTACGACGCCGTGCTGGCCACGCTGCACGCCGCGGGGTATGAAGGCTGGCTGGTGGTCGAGGCCGAGCAGGACCCGGCCGTGGCGCCGAGTTATGCCTATGCGAAGAAGGGTTACGAGACTCTGCGCGGCATCGTCGACCGGCTCGACGGAAAGAAAGGAGCCTGAGATGGTCAGTCCATTGCTTGCCAAGGCCGCGCCTGAAGGCCGCGAGATCGTCAACGTCACGCCCGAACGTGCGGGCTGGGGCTATGTAGGCTTTCGTGCGATCCGCCTCAAGGCCGGTGAAACCGAAAGCCTGGACACCGGCGCGAATGAGCTGTGCCTGGTGGTGCTGACCGGTACGGTGGACGTGACGGTACAGGGCCAGACCTTCACCCGGCTCGGCACACGCAACAGCGTGTTCGAGCCGGTGGCGCCCGCCGCCGTCTTCGTGCCGCGCGGCCAGGCGGTCAGCGTCACCGCCAGCCGCGATGCCGAGGTCGGCCTGTGCACCGCGCCGGCCGGCGAGGCGCCGCGCGAAGTGCGCGTGATCGACCCGGCGAGCATGCGGCGCAGCGTGCGCGGCGCGGGCAGCAACACCCGTTATGTGTGCGACATCCTGCCGCATGACGACCCCACGGCCGACCACTTGCTGGTGGTGGAAGTCATCACCCCGGCCGGCCATTCGTCAAGCTACCCGCCGCACAAACACGACCGCGAGACGCCACCCACCGAGACCCAGCTCGAAGAAACCTATTACCACCGGCTGAACCCGCCGCAGGGCTTCGCCTTCCAGCGCGTCTACACCGACGACCGCAGCATCGACGAGGCCTGCGCGGTGGAAGACCACGACGTGGTGATGGTGCCGCGCGGCTACCACCCGGTGGTGGCGCCGCATGGCTACGACCTGTACTACCTCAACGTGATGGCTGGGCCGAACCGCTTCTGGGTTTTCAAGAACGACCCGGCGCACGAATGGATGCTGGCCAGTCCACCCACTCCCTATAGGGCAACATGAACATGAGCGACCTGACCCAGGCCATCGAAGAGATCGTGCGCGCCGCCGGCACCATGGCGCGCGAGGCTTTCAACGATCCGCGCAAACCCGCCTATTCACTCAAGGGCCGGCAGGACTACCTGACCGTGACCGACGGCGCCGTCGAGCGTTTCGTGCGCAGCGAAGTCGAGCGCCGCTTTCCGGGCGACGGCGTGCTCGGCGAGGAAGACGGCGGCGCGGTGGACGGCGCGCGGCTGTGGATCGTCGACCCGATCGACGGCACGGCCAACTTCGCGCGGCAGATCCCGCACTTCTGCATTTCGCTGGGCCTGATGGTGAACGGCCGGCTGGAAGCCGGGGCCATCTATGAGCCGATGCACAACGAGCTGTTCATCGCCGAACGCGGCCAGGGCGCCTGGTGCAATGGCGTGCGCATGAAGGTCAGCGGCCAGGCCGAGCTGGCGGCCGCGTCGGTCGAGATCGGCTGGTCGACCCGCATGCCCACCGCCACCTACATCGGCCTGGTCCAGCGCAGCATGGAAGCCGGCTGCTCGGTGCGCCGCGCGGGCTCGGGCGCCCTGGGCCTGGCCTATGTGGCCGCCGGCCGCAGCGAGGCCTATGCCGAGGCCCACATCAACGCCTGGGATGTGGCCGCGGGCCTGTTGCTGGTGACGGAGGCCGGTGGCCGCGTCAACGACTTCTGGGCCCATGGCGGCCTGAGCCAGGGCAACGCGGTGCTGGCCACGAATGCGGCGCTGGCTGACGAGCTAGGCGTTTTAACGGGTATCGCTTTGAACTAGAGCGGGTTACGCTGAGAACTTGACCGGAAAACAGACAAGAAGCGGTCATGAAAAACTCTCGAAAACAAGGAGACAAGCCATGAAGATTTCGGCATTCAAATCGGTGGCGCTGGCGGTGATCGCCGCGGGCGCCTTCGCCAGCCAGCCCGTACGCGCCGCGGAAGAGCTGGTGGTGTATTGCAACGTGCAGGAGGAATGGTGCCGGCCGATGGTCACCGCCTTCGAGAAGGCCACCGGCATCAAGGTTTCGATGACACGCAAGAGCGCCGGCGAAACCTATGCCCAGCTCAAGGCCGAGGCCGCCAATCCCAAGGCCGACATCTGGTGGGGCGGCACCGGCGACCCCCACCTGCAGGCCGCCGAGGAAGGCCTGACCGAACCCTACAAGTCGCCCAAGCTCGCCGAGCTGCAACCCTGGGCGGTGAAACAGGCCGAGGCTTCCAAGTACCGCACCGTGGGCATCTATGCCGGCGCCCTGGGCTACAGCTTCAACACCCAGGAACTGGCCAAGCGCAAGCTGGCCGAACCCAAGTGCTGGGCCGACCTGATCAAGGCCGACTACAAGGGCGAGGTGCAGGTGGCCAATCCGAACGCTTCCGGCACTTCCTACAACATGCTGGCCACGCTGGTGCAGGTGATGGGTGAAGACAAGGCCTTCGAGTACCTGAAGGCGCTGCACAGGAACGTCAACCAGTACACCAAGGCCGGCGCCGCACCGGCGCGCGCGGTGGCCACCGGCGAGAGCATGGTGGGCATCACCTTCATGCACGACGCCGTCACCCAGGTGGTCGAAGGCGCGCCGGTGAAGGTGGTCGCACCCTGCGAGGGCACGGGCTACGAGATCGGCAGCATGAGCATCGTCAAGGGTGCGAAGAACATGGCCAATGCCAAGAAGTGGTACGACTGGGCGTTGACGCCCGAAGCCCAGGCCCTGGCCGTCGGCGCCAAGGCCTACCAGGTGCCGAGCAACAAGGCCGCACCCACGCCGCCGCAGGCCCCCAAGCTGGGTGAAATCAAGCTCATCGACTACGACTTCGCCAAGTACGGCTCCACTACGGAACGCTCACGCCTCCTGGCCAAGTGGGACAAGGAAGTCGGCGCACTGCCCAAGTGAGAAGGGAGAGGGCTTCGGCCCTCTCGTTCCGTTCAATCCCAGCGGTCTTTTCCTCCGCTTGCCTTGCCGGCAGGCACAACCCTGAGCGAACAGCGTGAATAACTCTATCAACACGCGGATCAGTCCTGCCACCCATGCGGACCCCTATGGCTGGCTGTTGACCGCGGTGGCGGTCGTGGTGGCCGTGCTGGTGATGCCCTGGACTTCGGCCTCGCTGACCATCGGCCTGGCCTGCCTGGCCGTGGGCATCGGCAGCTGGTTCGCGGCCCGTGCCGGCGCCTTCAAGAACGACGCCACGATTGCCGGCGTGGTGTGTGTGGTGTCGCTGCTGCTGCTGGTCTTCGTGGCCTACCCGATCGGGCGCATGCTGCTGGCGGCCTTCATCGACCAGAACGGTAACTGGGTGGCCAGCCATGCCTTCGAGCGCTTCTTCAATGCCGACGTTTGGGGCACCGGCTGCATCACCGGCAGCGTGCGCTGCGGCGTGGCCATCAACTCGATGACGCTGGCCATCCTGGCCGGTGGGCTCAGCACGCTGTTTGGTTTCGCGTTGGCGCTGCTGGCCGAGCGCGGCGCGCACCGCAACAAGGTCTGGCTGCGTGTGTTGTCGATCCTGCCAGTGGTGACGCCGCCCTTCGTCATCGGCCTGGCCATCATCATTTTGTTCGGCCGCACCGGCATTGCCACGCAACTGTTCAGCGAATGGTTCGGTGTGCCGCGTTCGCGCTGGATCTACGGCCTGCCGGGTGTGCTGCTGGCGCAGACCATCAGCTTCACGCCGCTGGCCTTCCTGCTGATCGGCGGCGCGCTGCGCCTGGTGAGCCCCACGCTCGAAGAGGCCGGGCAGGTGCTGCGCGGCACGCCCTGGCATGTGTTTCGCACCGTCACCTGGCCGCTGGTGCGCCCGGCGATCGCCAACGCCTTCCTGCTCGGCTTCGTGGAAAGCCTGGCCGACTTCGCCAACCCGCTGGTGCTGTCGGGCAATTTCGAGGTGCTGTCGACCAAGATCTTCTTCGCCATCGCCGGCGCGCAGCAGGACGCGTCGCGCGCCGCGATCCTGGCGCTGACCTTGCTGCTGCTCACCGTGGGGGTGTTCGCGCTGCAGCAGAAATGGCTGGGCAACGCCTCGTACACCTCGGTGGGCGGCAAGGGCGACAACGGCGTGCCCGCGCCGCTGCCCAAGGGCGTGAAGTGGGGGGCCATTGCCCTCGTCACGCCCTGGGTGCTGCTGACCGTGATCGCCTATGGCGTGATCCTGGTGGGCGGCTTCGTGAAAGACATCGGTCGTTTCGACCTCACCCCCACGCTGGCGCATTTCGGCACCGGCTTCGGCTTCAACTTCGACGGCGGGCTGCACCTCACCGGCTCGGCCTGGGACAGCCTGTTCACCACGCTCGGCGTGGCGGCGGTGGCCGCGCCTTTGACCACGGCCTTCGGCGTGCTTGCCGGTTATGTGGTGAGCCGCCATGTGTTCGTTGGCCGGCGCGGCTTCGAGTTCCTGACCATGGTCAACTTCGCCGTGCCCGGCACCGTGCTCGGCGTGGCCTATATCGTGGCCTTCAATGTGCCGCCGCTCGAATTCACCGGCAGCTTTGCGATCATTGTGCTGTGCCTCACCTTCCGCAACATGCCGGTCGGTGTGCGCTCCACCGTCGCCTCGCTGTCGCAGCTCGACCGCTCGCTGGACGAGGCTTCGGCCACGCTGCGCGCCAGTACTTCGCGCACCTTCATCAAGGTGGTGCTGCCGCTGCTGCGGCCGGCCATCATCGCCAGCACGGTGTTCGGCTTCACCCATGCCATCACCGCCGTGAGCGCGGTGATCTTCCTGGCCACCGCGCGGCACAACCTGGCCACGGTCTACATCGCCGGGCGGGTGGACGCGGGCGAATACGCGCTGGCCATCGCCTATTCGTCGGTGCTGATCGTGATCATGCTGTGTTGCGTGCTGATGATCCAGCGCCTGGTCGGCTCGGCCGATCTGGGGCGCCGTTCCGCGGTCGGCACCTGATGATGATGAATTCGATTTTTGAAAACTGGAGCAAAAGCTATGGCGCAAACATCTGTGGCGGTCGAATTCACCCAGGTGGTCAAACGCTTTGGCCAGGTGGTGGTGCTGCACCCGCTGGACCTGACCATCGGCAAAGGGGAACTGGTCACCTTGCTCGGCCCTTCGGGCTGCGGCAAGACCACGCTCTTGCGCCTGATCGCGGGGCTGGAGCTGCCATCGGAAGGCAAGATCCGCATCGACGGCCGCGACGTGACCGGCATGTCGGCCAACCAGCGCGACGTGAGCCTGGTGTTCCAGTCCTACGCGCTGTTCCCGCACATGAGTGTGCTCGACAACGTGTGTTACGGCCTCACCGCTTCCGGCGTCAAGAAGCCCCAGGCCGTCGAGATGGCGCGCGCCAAGATGGAGCTGCTGGGCATTGCCGATCTCGGTGACCGGCTTTCGTCCCAGCTCTCGGGCGGCCAGCAGCAGCGCGTGGCCGTGGCCCGTTCACTGGTGCTGGAGCCGGCGGTGCTGATGTTCGACGAGCCCCTGTCCAACCTCGACGCCAAGCTGCGCCGCAAGGTGCGCCAGGACATCCGCGACCTGCAGCAGAGCCTGAACCTGACCGTGGTCTACGTGACCCACGACCAGGAAGAAGCCCTGGCCGTGAGCGACCGCATCGTGGTCATGGAAAAAGGCCGCATCGCCGCGATGGGCAACCCGCACGAACTCTACGAGGCGCCTGCCACGCGTTTTATTGCCGACTTCATCGGTGACGCCAACCTCATCAACGGCGACCTGGTGCAGGTGGCCGGCCAGCACTTCTTCCGCGCCGCGGGTGTCGACGTGCCGGTACTGCCGCCCAAGGGCATGGCCGACGGCCCGGTGGCGCTGGCGATCCGGCCGCACCGCATCCGTCTGGGGGAACTGGCTGGCAGTGTGCTGCCCGGGCAGGTGCTGCGGCAGGCGTATCTGGGCAGCCGGATGGAGAGTCTGGTGGCTACGCCGCTTGGGGAATTGCTGGTGTTCAGTGATGCGTTGCTGTCGGTGGCGGGGGTGGGGGAGCAGGTGGGGGTGCACTTTGCGCCGGGGGATGCGCGGGTGACGGGGCGGTAGGGGTTTTGTTGGTGCTGTGGGGGTGTTGGTGTTAATTGGCGCTGTCGGCCGGTCGTCGCACCGGCGGGCGAGTCACTTTCTCTTGGCGCCAAGAGAAAGTAACCAAAGAGAAGGCGCCCCCACTGCCTGCGACCCTTCGCTGCGCTGCGGGCAACCTGCGCTGGGTGTTTTTGGCGGGGTCCCGCT
>Ga0307515_10006094_pt1 | contig 24241 bp, 10 predicted proteins | sample 17_EM_MG_FD_194513 | JGI IMG/M metagenome (GOLD analysis project Ga0307515, IMG submission 194513) | Populus trichocarpa ectomycorrhiza microbial communities from riparian zone in the Pacific Northwest, United States - 17_EM | ecosystem: Host-associated > Plants > Roots > Unclassified | place... | reverse complement strand
ACCAACTCAATATTGAAAAAATAAATTTAACAAAGATAATTTAAAAAGAAAACATGTGGGGGAAACACTGTAGCCAAACAAAAACCATGTAAGGGAAACACTGTAGTAATCCATAGTATATTTTTTTTAAAAAACAAAACCTACAAAGCTAATCTCTCAACCAACTTAATATATAAAAAAAATCGACAAAGGCTATCTAAAAAAAAACGAAGAAGTCAATTTTGGGTAAAAGAAATGAAAAAAAAATGTACAAAAAGGAAACAAAAGCGAAAAAAAAACACGCGGGGAAAGCTACAGTGTTTTAAAGAAAAAGACAAAAAAACTAAATTTTCAACCAGCTCAATAGTAAAAAAATAAAACCAACAAAAATAATTCTGAAAACAATAATAATAATAATAATAATAATAAAATATGTAAAAAATGACAATTTTAGAAAAAAAGAAAAACTACAAAGCTAGATTATCAGCAAGCTCAATATTGAAGAAAAAAAATCGAAAAAGATAATTTTTTAAAAAAATATATTGAGAAATTTTTTTTTTTAAAAAAAACTACAAAGCTAAATTCTCAACCAACTTAATATAAAAAAAATAAAATCTACAAAAACCATTTTGAAAAAAAAAATAAAGAAATCATTAAAAAAAAGAAAACAATGTATGAGAATATTATAACAATCCACGATGTTTTAAAGAAAAAAACTAAATAGTTAAATTTTCAACCAGCTCAATATTTAAAAAAATTTAGCAAAGATAATTTTGAAACAAAAAAATTTTAAAAAAAACGAAACAAAAAAAAGAAGAAGAAATCAATTTTGGGTAAAAAAAAGCATAAAAAAACATGTAAAAAAAACAAAAACAAAAACAAAAGCAAAAAAAACAAAAAAAAAAAAACCAACCTGCTGCTACAGTGAAAAACCCGATTTTGGGTTAAAAAAAAGGAAAAAAAACATGTAAAAGAAACAAAAAAAAAAGTAAAAGCAAAAAAAAAAAAAAACTGTAGCAGTGAATATCCCACGCGTTTTAGAGTATTCTATAATATGTATTTTGAAAGAATGTTTCACTTGAAAAATATATATTAAGTTGAGGTTTATTTTTATAGTTTGAAATAGCTAATATAAAAATAAAAAAATAATTTTTTTAAATATATTTTTAAATAGAAAAGATTTCACAGACAATATAATTTCCCCAACCCTAAAAACTTAGATTCCCGCTACGTATGTGTATCAAGTTTATCTAAAGGAAACTTATCACCTTTTTCCCTTTCCTGAAAGAAAATTGCAACACTTCCACAAACCCACTACTGATAAAGTTTTCCCAACTGCAGAGCTAATAATTTTTTGTGGTATCTTTTGATAAAAGGTTCTGGGTCTACGTTATTGGTTAGCTTAATTATATGGATGGGAATATGTTCTTTATCCCGATTGTTATAGCTCATTAATTATATGTTAAGTTACTATATATTAGGTACTGATTCTGATCAGCATGGTCGGTTTTTTATATTTTCTGATTGTTCATCGATCCACTTTGATTTTGAAGACTGGCAGTGCATTTTGATATACTATGCTTCTGGATGAATTAACCAATCCAATGGCTATATATTTTGTGGTACGTAATCATTATCTACTCCGTATGTGGTTATAATTTTATTAAGCAAACTGAAAAAAGAAAAAGAAAATAAAAACTACTTGAATGATAATTTCTTAAATATTAATGGAGAATACCATAATTAAATATGAATTTTCTTGAAAAATAAATTATAAAAATGAACTTATTTGGTCTTAAAAAAAACATCATATATAAAACTTCTTAATTAAGACGAACTTATTGGTACTTTTTCCATCTTTTTAACATCCAAAAAACCTGTATTAAATTTTCATTTATATGTAGTACGTACTCCACGAAAGCATAACTGCGAACCTTGATTTCATGCTGGGTGAGCAATTTGTTTCCTACCAGTTTTTTCACAATTTAATCTTTATATGTTGCAGTATTATTTTTTAGTGTCAGTGTGTGGTGTGTGAGTATCTAACGTGGACTGCAGATTTCCTGATATATAAAACTATAGATGATTAGCAAGAGAGAGACACGTATATAGATACAAGATCGGAAGCAAGAAACATGTATTAAATATTAATTATTGCCATAAGTATCTAAAAGAAACTAGTTGATCTCTAACTCAGACTCAGTGATCACTAGGGAGTAATTCGTGCTCCATCTTACAATGCCTCCAACTCAGCTCTCTCAAGCATGAATCGCTCTCGAACATATGAAATGTAGGTTGCAGCTTTCATGTCTACATTTTCGTCGCCACCAATGTCTGGAAAACCTCTCAACTTAGTAGTGGAAACCTTGTGGATTGATGGAGGATATGCGTAGTAGCTCTGGCGAGTGGGGGAATCTACTTCAGAACCATTTGGGGTGCATGGGCTCGGACTGACCCTGCTACTAGATTGCACTTGCTTAGAAGCTGGTTTGGTGACTCGAAACAAGGACTTGACCATCTTATTACCTCTCACAAACCCTTGACTTGATCCTCTGTGTTTTGCCTCCATTTGTTGCTGAGCTAGAGAAAGCTAGGAGGAGTTAAGTGTGACTGTATATGGTGGTTAAGATTACAAGTTTTGTTGCCTGTCCATTCCAAGGAGGCATTCGTGCTTATATATAAATATAAATGGCACTGCTTTGGGCGTCCGATTCTAGTCATGTAAATTGCAAATATACCCTACACTTTACATATATAAATGGGATAATTTTCCTTCTTATGGTGATTTCGTGTCTTTTGATTGGGCAATAATTAATGACCAAGTCATAATACAAGGGCCTTTGTGTGAACTGGGAAAAAGTGGGTGTAGATAAGCATGAAACATATTGTTGGCCCACCTCCCATTAGGGTCCAAGATTTTGAATGAAGGGTTTGGATTATATTCCCTAGTACTTGTTTAGTTGCTTTCATTTGAATTGTTTGCTTAGATATGGATTATGGAGAACTTACGTGTTGATACTTCCCTGCCAAGCACATAACAATTAAGAAAAATAGGGTGCCTTTTCCTCTCTCTCTCTCTCTCTCTCTCTCTCTCTCTCTATATATATATATATATATATATATATATATATAAGAAGTGGAACTCTATCTAATCAAGGCATCGTCGTGTGATTAAAATTCATCATAACCTAGTAGGGCCCTCTTTAGCTACCCCATTGTTATCCTCCGAATAAATTAAAAGCTTCAAGATTTATGGTATATTACACGGTTTGATGGAGTATAAACCATCTTGAGACGGTCCAAAAGGCATGTGAACGTGGACCAATGGTAAATTGATCAGACGTGTTTGAGCATGAAAAACGAATTTCTCTTTTGTCTTGCAGAGCGCCATCCCAAGGATTCAGATATATGGTAAGCTTTTTGAGGATCCACGGTTACTCGCTTAACCGAAAGGAAACCGCCCTTGTCTCTTGCATGTCTTTTCTTCTTGATGACTCGTGAATCATGACATGATGATATTTACGTGTTCATGCTCTGTTTTAAGGTTTTTTCTTTAAGGGATTTCACAAGCAAAGACAGTAATTGCCATTGTTTGTACAAGAAAAAAAACAGTCACCGCGGCCTGGCATGCTATATAGTGGCGGAGCCAGAATTTTTTTAATGAGGAGACAAATTATTAACAAATACTATATTATATAGATATGCATTAGATATGAACCTGCTGGATTTTTTTTATCATCATTAGTGTCTACATAATAATTAGCACAACTACATAATAATTCACTGTTAAATAAAAATCAATTGAGTTACACAATAATTCTAAATCTTTCATATGAAATTCATAGCAAAATACACATCAATTCATCAAAATCAAAACCAATTTCAATTCATATCTACATACATATAATAAGTATGTTAATTAAATTATACTTAATTATTTCTAGATATTTAATTGAGGAGTAATGCCTAGTGTATGTGTAAGAGAAACAATTCTTGAAAAACATGTTTTCTACTTGATATTTTACTTACAAACAAGTCATATGAAAATATTAAATTTCAATAAACTACTCTGTCAATGCAAGAGATGTCAAGAGTAGTGGTTTTACATGAATATTAATTTATTCCTTTATAATAAAAAAAGAAACATTTAATTGATTAAATTAGTAGATTTAAACATTTATTTTGAACATATTTATATCAAAACCCATAAATTATCATAAACCCTAATATTTTTAATAACTAATTATAAAATAATAAAATTAAAATTAAACAATAAAATAAATAGAAAAAATAAAGAAAATTTACCTAAAATATAAAGCAAAATGCAAAAAAATTAATTGCTTACCTATATTTGATGAGAAATTTGCATACGAGAGAGGCAGAGAACAACAGCTCATGAAAAAAACAAAGCGGCAGCAACTCATGAAAAGAACAATGCGGCAAAGGCAAGGAACAAAAAATATTAGTTTAGGGAATTTTAAAGCCGGTACCATCAATTTAATATAGAAACAAAAGAGAAAAAGGAAAAAAAGTTGTGGAATGAGCTGTGTTGTGTATATATATTATATTATATTGTAACTCAACAATTATAAACAATGACAGGTTTCCTTTTTCCTTCCCTGCAGTAACAATTTTCTAAACTAATATATTAATATTTTTTTAAAAAAAAGTTAAGGGGGCAATTGCCCTCTTTTGTCCCTACATGGCTTCGCCACTGATACTATATGAGTTTGATCGAGTCCATGTACCGATGATGTTTTTGATATTTTAATATATTAGGTAATTCTTTACCTTTAATATTATTTTATTCATGTAAATATATATTTATTATTAATAAAAACTTAATTTACTTTTAATATTTATATAATATTAGACTAATGAATCTAATATTTGATTTATGAATATAGAATAAAGGTAAAGTGCACGAAACAAAAATTCTTTGTAAAAAAACTATAAAGTTATTATAATTATGATATTCTTATTGCGTCAAAACTTTGTTTCTAAAATGTTCCTGATCGATGCTCTCTTAAATACTGATATTTATTAGAGCCGTAGAGACTGATACATATTATATTCTTTCATTTATGAAACAAAGCAGTTGTTCTCATAAGCCGAGATATAAAGGATATCTAGAACTAATATTTATAGAAAGACCCACGTGACGGTTATGTAAGTGATCCTTAAACTTGAGATCACTAAATTATCTTGTAATATTCCACATCGGCGGGTGAGGGAGTGGTAACTGGCCTTATTAAGAGTGATGGTTGTTGACTTGTCATACGCGTTTTGGGGCAACGAAGGGGCGAACATTGGGTATAACATGAATATATGAAGGTACTTGAGTGATCAAGAGATGATTCATCACCCTAGATGAATTAGCGAAAATGTTTTATCTGTTCTCAAATAGTATTGACTGAGAAATCATTGGCCAAGGTAGAATGAGATTTGAAAAGAGTTTCAAATCTTATATATTATTCAAATTATCAATGACTATTATGTGGAGAACAAACTTGATTTAACATGGTAGACATACTACATTATTTAATGTTAAATCAGAATATTATTGATGAAAGAATATTAATTACACTGAGAAATTAGTCACTGAAAGGTTAAGTCAAACCACTAATGATTTTTTTAATATTTAAGGGATAAAACACGTTGCTAGACGATGCACCTGATTTCCAAATATAAATTAATCAATTGTTGAATTGATATTAATTTATTTAATTCTATTTAATTATAATTATAATTTATATTTGGGCTACCATATTAGAAACCTAATGGGTCATACACATTAAAAACCATTAGTCAGAAATTAAAATGGGATGATTTAATTGATTATGACTTGATTAAAATATATTTTAGAAATTTAAAACTTGAATATAATTAATACACAGATATATATATTTCTAGACCTAGAAATATCAAGTAAGGACTTGATTTAGTTCATTTCTAAAATTATACTGAATTAATATATGGATATTATTCAGGGGGTAAATTGATATTTGTCAATTTATAGGATTTTTCATATTTCCCTATAAATTGTAAGCTATGCCTCTTATCTTTTTAATCGTTGTCATTTAGACAGAAAAACTTTGTAAATCACAAAATAAAAGCTATCATTCTAGGCATAGCAATCTCTTTTTTCTAAATATGGATTTCAAAGATTTCTCACGGTTCATGTGGATTACCATTGGAGGCTGGACAATTGAACGGCTTGTGATTTGCAACAACTCAGCCCTTAAAGAATTATTCAACGTTGAATAAAATCGGATCTTCATGTAATAAATCCTTAAACAACTCTAGATCTGTCTGACGGAATCTTAGGGACTCCTGAATAATTTTGTTTTAATATTTCTGCTGCGTGTATGATATTCAGGAATTTAACAATTTTAAAGTTCAATATATTTAGGAATGAGGTTTTTAGTGTTTGGAAAAGGGGTAATTACATGTTCATATCAATATTCTCTTCTCTGAAGCTTGGGAAATAGATGATTGGTGGTAGAAAGCTCAAAACCTACAAAATAATCCTTTTTAGTGGGGTTTAGTGACCCTCAGATGATAAAGTCAATGATTTTTTAGTAAGGAATTACAATAAATAAGAGAATGAGCTTTAAATTCTAAAAAAAAAAAAAAGAGTGTTTGTTCTTGTTTTTGTATGATAAATACATTGAGAATCAAAATATTTATGCTTAGAGGAGATATATTATGAACCATTTACATGGGAGGTTCAATGAGTATTTATAGTCTTTGAACCTTGTCATGTTACTAGAATGGAGGATTTAGATAGTCATTTTCTCTTGTTAGCATTAATAAGGGATAAATATCTCTTACACAATATTAAAAAAGAAACAAATATCTCTTACACCATATTAAAGATGAATATATATCTCTTATATAATATTAATGGCGATAAAAATATGGTAGATCCTTTAAAAACTTTTAGACAACTAGGGGTGTAGAAAGATAAGTATTCCTAATATTAATATTTTATGTTAAGAATCATAAGAATAAATAAGTGAAGCCTTATAGCCCAACACGAAGCCAAAATGATCATCAGATTCATATCTATTTGGACTTGACATGATACGAAGCCCACGGGCAATAAATCTGATAGGTTGTAAAACCCATATTTATTTGGATTCAGCCCGTAGTTTAATTTTATAAATAGATCAAAATTATATATTAAACTCTAATTAAATTTAATGAATCAAATTTAGCAAATCAATCACAGCAACACGCGAGTTTAGTTGTTTCACTACAAATGGGTGTCAGCACGTGCGACATGTGTAGCTTTCATGAAAGAAATTTGAGGCTTTTTATTTTTATTTTTGAAGGAATTAAAAAGCAAATGGAGTGGGTGTGTTTCAATAGGCCTAATCAAAGCTCGACCCACTTGAGAATTTGCGTTTCATTCTCTTGTCCCTTATAAAATGTTGGGTCAGGCGTGGTCGGCTCAAATATCACTTATTACATCTAGAACCCGTGGATTTATTTTGTTATCTTAATATCAACAATAAAAGCGTATCTATTCTCTTCTTCTTCTTCTTTTAAGAAAGAAAAAACAAAATTCATGCAAATTTCCAGGTATTGACATTAATGATTAACATTAATTAATTAAATAAATAAAAGAATAGGAGTTTATTGTATCCCCTGTGGCTCTATTCATTGAAATAATATTTTATTTAAAAAAATATTATTAGTGTTTTTTTTTGTTTTTTTTAATATTTTTTATTGTATTATCTTATTTTCATGACACGAATTGCAGATTTGACGGGTTGACTCGGGTTTTTTTAATTAACTTTATTATCCAATTGTATCTTTTAATATTAGGTTGATTAAGAATTAGACTTCATGATTTGTTTATTTTTTATTAGGTTATTTTAGGCTCATGACCTGATAATAGTGTTTAATAGATTAACCTGAGTTGACTCGAGTTATTTTTTGTGTTCTTTTTTTAATTGAATTTTTTTTCAAAAATTATCATTCAACATTAAAACGGATGAGAATTGAGCTTTTATAACATGTTTTGATTTGCTTTCTATAATGATATTTTAGTCTCATGATCATGGTCTCGAGTTTTGGCATTTTAACCCCAGTTAAATTATGTTATTTTTTTATTTTCTCTTTAAAAAGTTACCTCGGTCTCATGATCCGGGTCAAGAGTCCTTCAGAATTAGATTTGCTTTTTATTGGTACGTCCTCATCTCATGACCTAGGTCGCGAGCTCAACGAGTTAACCGAATTGACTCAGTTTTTTTAATTGATTTTTTTTTAATTTCATCATTAAATATTATATTTGATTAGAAATTAGACTTTATAATTTTTTAGTTTGTCTTTTTTAGTTTATCTCGATCTCATGATTAGGGAATAGTTTTTATAATCTTATAACCTAGATTATGAATTTGACATGTTAACTGTTTGTTCAAGTTATTTTTGGACCGTTAAAGTCAACTAGATAATATCAAGCTAACTTCTATATAATTTAAAATTTTATTTTATTGTAAAAAGTATTAGTAACATTTAAATATTATTTTATATTTTAAAAAATTTAATCCAACTCAGTAGCACGGCTGAAAATCCAGTTGAGACTAAGTTTCTTAGTAATCGAGTCTTAAAACAATATTAGTAGTCTTTTTAGGAAGTAATGGACTAATAACATAACCCAGGCCCCATATACAGTTCCAACCTCAAAAAAAAAACAGAGAAGAAAAACTGCGCTGCAACGTGGGAGATCATGCATCAATGCATTGCACAGTCCAGGCTGGCTGATCTTGAATACATTAATACATTTGTAGAAGTTGTCAGAATTGTCCTTGATTCTGGGAACAGATTAGATGGTTAAAGAAAAGGGAGTAGAATTTAGAAATACAACAGTCATCGGGCCGGGAGTAACACATTCTTACTTTTCTTCAGAGAGAGAGAGAGAGAGAGAGAGCAATGCTGTACCCAGGGGTGGTTAATGTCTTTCTTATTGCTTAAAATTTCTTTGTCGAATAGTATAGTTGAACAAAAATTAGTGAAATAATACAGTTTATACATATCATTATTAGATAACACGATCTCCAACGCTAATGCTAAATGAGAAGCCGAACTGAAAAAAATGCTACTTCTTGGCTTTTTATCTCTGCTTTACTCGCTCCAGCGGGGAAGCTACATCAAATGGCAAAAAATGCTCTTACTCTGTGCTGAACAACACAGCCTGTATATTTGGGAGAGATTTGGAAGTTCTTGAAAAGTGACAAGACTCTGGCTCTCACGGGGTGGAGGTAGATCTGGGAGAGATTTTATGACCTCTGGAGTCAAAATTGCACTAGAGTTTTAACATGAGGTGACCTGGTAGGCTGAAACTGAGGACACACATGGCTGGGGGCCCAAGAACAAGTTCTGTTTAATGACAATGTCAGTGCAGGCATTACCTACGGAAGAGAATGCAGGAAAATTTTCTTACGATGCAAAAACACGAAGTTAGCTGCCTTTTTAGCAAATTCCCTCCATTCTTTTTCCCTGGTAAGCTTGGATTATAAATTCTTTATCTATAAATTGGCAATATAAACAAATGTCACATCCTGATCTGTGTTAAAAAAAAGTGTCACCGTCTTTCTTTTGCTTGTTTCCAAAGTAAATCAAAAAAGATTTTGAGAAATTACTGGGAGAGGAGGATGCACCCCCACCAGGAGGTCAGAAACAGAGTTACAATTAATTATTGCATTAATGCTAGTAATTCGAGAGTAAAAGCATGCAGCGCTTGAAGTACTGGTGGGGTACCAGGCAACAATGGGGGTAGCCCTCTTTTGTCCCGGCACTCGTAACTATTGATGTGAATGAAAGTTTCCACGGGCAGCTACATGAAATTGGAAGGATTCATGTTACTTGAGGCAAAGTTGAATCACACAGCATGCTTTTGTTCAAAATAAAGAATCACAGCATCTCTTTCTCAAACCTTTTCATCTTTCTTTTTTTTAACCATGTTGAGATCCATATTCGTTAGAAATCTTTCCTTGGGTATCAGATAGTTAATATGTGATACACAGCTAGTACCTGTTAAAAAGCAAAACCTCAAATCCAATAACATCAGGAAACATCTTACAGAATTGCGTCCTGCGTTGACTTCTGCAAGAATGAGACAAGGATAGCACCATTGGTGTGGCCTTTTTTTTTCTCCTCTCCTTTTACGTAGGTACATACATTTAAAAGTCCAAGAACAAAACAATACATGCGTACACATTATAACATTGTCGCGTCTTAAAAATTACCACAGTTGTTTGGAGTGGTGATACAAACAAAATGGAACATCTTAACAATCTCAGAACTTAGAGCAATAAATTCTTTTATCGGTCAGATTTAGAGCCGTAGGGGAGATTAGAACCAGAAATGGCATGTACTACTCCCACGAGAAGGAAAGTGTCTGGTGAGATCCATTTGCAGATAACCAATCAGGTCCGATCTGAAACATATGCTGACCATGGGGGTTGGAATTGCTGCTGCCATCAGATGCTAAGACAGGTCCTACTGGCTCACTTTCCATTCCAAGAGCATTATTATAGTTCAAGCTTGGGATCAAGGACTGAGCAGGAGGGTTCAGGTCAGGCTGCACTACGTGGCTCAAACCAATATCCCGAGTCTCAGATGGTGGAGATGACAGAAGAGAGAGAGCACGGTTGGAGTCTATGACTCGGTTTAACCCATCAGAGAACATTTTCTGGCTGTTGCCAATATTTCCTAATGTGGAATTGGCATTGAGACGGATAGAATCTCCAGGAAGTGTGGAACTAGTGCCTTGTAAAAAGGGGAACTGCTTTCCTCCTTTATAGTTGGGAGACAAGGAACCAGGAAAAAGATTTTTTCTGCCATCGAAGTTCATTGAGGATTGACTAGTATAAAGCATTGGATCCCTCTCGGCTTTTGCAGCTCCAGTCCAAGCAGAGCTCATAGCACTGGTTGAAAATATTTGAGAGCTACCGAATTGTAGATATCTAGTACCTGCAGTATAATAAATTAGTATGTTTCAACAATGTTCAACAGTTTTGGAGTCCTTTTGATTTTTTTTATACTGGAAGACAAACTGAATGGTGGGGAAAGAGACAACTCTCCGAACACAAACACAATTTATCAAAGTTAAAATTCGAACCTTGGTTGGAAAATATCCTTGCAGAATTTACTGAAAGTGAATCTGGCTGGGGCTTCCTTCGACGCCGATTATGTCCATCAAGACGTTTTCTGCAGCTTCGCTTCCCCTCATCAAACTCCCCCAAGGAATGGAACCTGTTAAAAGGAGCATTCAATAGCATTAATATTTCGCACCAACAAAAGAAAATTGTGACCAAAACAATTTCTTTCTAGAATGGGTGACCGATCTATCATGCCTAAAAGACCATAGACACCATCCCCGACCTCGAGGGTATGGAAGCGGATAAGAAAGATACAGCTAGAAGCCTATAACTACATAGGTTATTAAGCTGCCAAACACTATCGGCAGCATCTGGCAAAGTCAACCTACATAGAGAAAATAAAGATCCTCCCCCTCACCTACTTGTAGGGAAAATAAAGATCCTCCCCCTCACCTACTTTTACTCCATGGTAGCGCAAAATATTTTCATAGTCAATTAGCTTGCATAAACTACGCTTTTATAGACCAATCAGTTTTCTTCCGCTACTTATGTTCCTTTTAAACTCTTCCTAACAGCAGAGCGGCATTAGTGGGATTGCTTTAGGCAATCATACCAAAGCTAATTAGTTGTTTGATCTTATTGTATTTATTGGATGGCAAATAGGAAGCATATCCTCTGAATTAATTGTGAATGAATCTTATGCAATGCAAAGAATGATGGTCAACCAATAGAGTCTCACTTGTTGAAGCAAAGGATGCGAGTTAACCTCGATAATAGTGTTATTCCAAAGCTAAAATGTATTCATGCAAATTTATGAATCTAACAAAAGAGATTCAGACTCAACAGCAAACATCTGGAAACAAACCAAAAACATAGTGTCAGGAGAACATGCAGACAGAATCTCAACAATCGCAGCATACGGCAACTTCAACAAAAAGGATGCTGCACTTCTGATTTCGTTCTATTAAAATCAATTCTAATTAACAAAAAGTTAAAAGTTGGAATTGCTAGAACTCAAAGAGCTCTCTACATTCACAAGAATGCTAGTTCTTACCTGCTGCACTGCTGGCAAAACCGTTGTTCCTGACCTTTAATAAAAACCTGAGACGACTTGGAGTGGAACTCACATACTTTATGTCGCCGATGGTAATCCCTGCATTTGCTAAGGTCAGAAGTGCATCCATCAACCAAGCATGAGGGGACTAGGGTTGCATTGTTAGGTGTCCTAGCTCTCTTTGAAGATCCAGACGAAGATGATTCCATTAAAGAGCCCCCGGGATCCTTATACTTGTCCTTGAAATTACCAGAATTGCCGAGCTTCAAGTCTACTGAACAATACCCGGTAGCCTGAGGTACCCTTAAGCTGCTAGACACAGTGATTTGAGTAAAGTACGGACTGCTTTGTTTTTCCGATTCAGCTAATTCCCAAGGAGTCTTAAAATTATAGCCCATAGAGCATCCTTGCTTTGCAAACGTATTTCACTCTTTCCCACCCTACAATCAAATTCTTCTCCAAGTGATCCACCAAGCCAATCATTACACGGTCTGAAATATTAACAGATAACAAGAATAAAGATCATAGAAAACAGGGACTGTCAAACATTTTGTGTTTGAACATTACATTCCCGGACAAAGAATTAGTTGGTGGTTTACTTGTAGATAAAGCAATAGCTTACATCTGTTTATCAAAGTTACAAGACATTTAGTATCCACATCTAAATGGACCAAATGCAGTTAACTGGTAAAGCAATAGTAGTTGTAGTTCAAAATTTGGAATTTGCAGGAAAGGAAAAAGGGCCACGATAGTCATTACACTTTAATAATAAAGAGCACCCTTCAATGCTATTAAAAAAAAAAAAAAGACTGGATGCCTGTCACATCATGGGAGTCAGCACTCTCATCCCAGCCACAGAAAGCATTGAAGAAATTTCTTTTCATTGAAAAACAATTTCGCATATTATTTTCTTTATTTTAAACAACGAAAAAGTAAACTTCAAGCTCATTAATGAACATAAATTTAAACAAGCTGGTTACAGGCCAGTATGACTGCATCTAATTGCGACAATTATTGTAGGAGAGGGGCATGCCTAAAACTTTCTCACAAGTTTTTTTTCTTTCTTGGCAAAAGCTGTCAAAACCACTTTATTCCACATGTGTCCCTAAGACTTTTACTGTTCAGAAGTTACTATTGCAGTGTGTGTGTCTTCTTTCAGTAATTTTTTCTTCATTGCAAGCAACAGAGAGAGACCAAACCAAACCAGCAAAAAAAACCCATTCTGAATTATAGAATTAAAACAAAATCACAAAGAGCTAAAATGACCGGCTTAAAGGAGGAGTTCAAATTTAGAGATGGGTACCTGAAACAAACAAAGAGGTAGAATCCAGTCTCGGTAACCTCCAGGCTATTAGAAATCCTTAAAATGAGGCCGCAAAGGAAAGAAACTGCTGGTTGAAGTGTAAAGAAGCCAGAATTCAGAATCTAAAGCAGTGTGGAAGAAGTGAAATGAAGAAATTGGCAAAGGGTTAAGAAGGAGAAGATAAACGATTCCTGTTGACTTCACAGCCAATAAATCTCTGGCAACAGTAGCATCAAATAGTGTTGAAAGAGGAAAAATTAAAGAGCTTAGCTTTTGCTATCTGCTAATGCATAGAAGAAAGACAAGAGCGAGAGAGAGAGAGAGACTTGGGGGGAGAGGGGCGTTATTGTAAGAATAATTGAAAGTAACATGGAAAGCGGATAATGTATTCAACTTTTGGAAGGGTTATGTTTAAAGAAAAGGAGAGGCCAAGAACTGGAAAGGAGACTGCGTATGAAGAGTAAAGACTTGCTTTTTCCAAGTCTCTCTCCCTTCCTTTTTAGGCTTGTGGTTGTGATAAGAGTAAAAAAGATAAATAAAATACTGTAAAAGAGATTTTAGAAAAAACAAAATCCAAAAAAAAAAAAAAAAAGAGTGGTAAGGAAAGGGACAGGGTGTTGTTGCTTTCAATTTTGAGAGAGAAAAAGTGCAAGGCAGTGGGAAGGAAAGGTGGGAGTAGTTTCTTGTGTTTCACATTCCATGATGAAACAAGTCGTATATATGACGTGTAACTCCATTTAAATTATAAAATACTGTGTACAAAATTAAATTAAGAGAAAAAAAATTTGAGGACACAACGAAGCTTGACTTGATGACAATAACACCACTTTAACGAAGAGCTGAGTAAATTATGTTATTTTTTAATGTTTTTAAATTTATCTAGAAAAGGTTTTTTTTAATTAAAGTGGGTGTTTGCATCAATATATATGCACCTTGAGTAACTAATTCAACGAGCTATAAAATTAATGATCATATAAGTTTTTAATGATCCTAAGATTTATGGGACTTGAATTGATGACCTTTAAATATCAAATTTAGAATCTGACCAATTGAACTATATCCTTAAAAATTAAATATTTTTTTAAAAAAGATATTATTAACTATTGTGATCAGATTTTTCGGAGTATTTCTAAGATTTTTTTTTCCTTCTCTTTCTAACTTAATTTATTTTGCAAATCATTTTATAATTTTAAAAAAGTCTCTCTCAAGTATACTAATTTTCTAAACATTTTTTGAATATGTAATTTTTTTTTAATTGTGGTAAAGAAAAAAAAACTTCAATTGTTTGTTGCAGTCGTTTCTCATCCGTTGGATTTCGATTTAGTAACTGTACAAGTTTGGAAGTCAACCCAAATCTGGACACAAGTGTTGTCCCTCCCGTGGAGAAGATGCAAGACTTCGCAATTTTCTATTTTCTGGTCTTAATTTTTTGATAGCACGTTTGGTGTTACCTTCTTCCCTGCCAAATCGATGTTAGAGACCTGTCCGTTTTGAGAGTCGTTCTGTCTACTTAAGCAAGTGTTGGACAGACTAGTCGATGGGAATATTGAAAGTTACCATAACAAGAACATTAGGTCCTTTTCCACTATGCTTACCTTTCTCAACTTGGGGCCTATCAGCCCACAGACAGGGGGAAAAAAAACCAGAGAGAGAAGGGAAGTCGTGTTCTGGAGAATTTCTGGTTTGATTTAGTGTTAACTGGATAGGTGGCTAGATGCAAGTGTTTTTAAAATAGTTTTAAGAAATTAAAACTCAGGTAATTGGATTTGAATGAGTTTAATAAATTTAGGTAATTTAATAATATGAATAAAAAAATATAAAAGTTATTTAATGAAATTAAAATAAAAAATTAATTAAGAAAAATTAAATGTTGAAGAATCTTATATGATAACAAAACAAAAATTAGAAGAGAACGCAAAAATCCTTTAATAAACAAAAAAATATAGAAGCTTAATTTCTAACAAATAAAATATTGAAAGATGACATTTAAGAAAAAAACATAATCCAAAAAAGTCGAAAAAACCTGACCTGAACCCACTCGGGTTACTCCGGTCGAAAGCAAAATGAATAAAATTATGAAACTCAATTATTAAACAACTCAATATTGACAAGTGACGTAACCATGATTATTCAAAATCAGTGAAAAATCCTATAGAAAACATATAAAAAAATAACAAAGCTCAATCTCTAATTAAATAAATTCTGAATGCTAAAATTGAAAAAAAAACATGAGGTTATATACTTTTTTTAAAAAAAAAAACATGTTAACCCAGGTGAATCTCTTAGACTTGGATTAATCTTCCAAACTCGCAACATGTGAAATCCTATATCTTGACTCAATCAAGAAGCTCAATTCTCAACCAATATAATTTTGAAGAATGAAACAAAAAAAATCAATTTAGAAAATTTTTCAAGATAAAAAAATAACAATTAAAAGAATAAGGATCAAATTTGAAAGGAAAAAAACTGAAGGAGAATGAAATTGTAAAAAAAAATCAATTTTAAAAATTATCTCAAATAAAACAAATAGCAATAAAAAGAATAGGGACGAGATATGATAGATGAAACAAATTGAAAAATAATGAAATTGAAAAAAAAAATTATTTTATAAATTATTTTAAATAAAACAAATAGTAATCAAAATAACTAGAACTAAATCTGAAGAAAAAATAAACTCGACGGTTGCTTTGAAAATTTAAAGCTAGGCACGGAAAATCAAGGATGAGAGAAAAGAATAGGAAAAAAAAGATTGTCAGCGCCAAATCGAATGTTTGTTGACCATATGAACTATCCATGGATGAAAGGGCTGCCAAGATTATTCGTATATTGCCCTGGAAGCCACCATATCACCCTTAACGCGTCGTTGAATGGCATGGCAATAACCTACGCGCTGACATGTGTAATGCAAGCGTCAACAATTTTTTTAAAATAATATTTATTTATTCATTTATGAAATTGTCCCTCAATCAAATTGATTATAACAAAAAAATCATGATGAAAACACAAAAAATCTTTTGGATGCTAATTAAAGAAATTTTGTTTTTAAGAGTAATTTAATCATTTTACTATACTCGAAAAAACAAAATTATAGAAAGCCCTTGGACACTATTTTTTTTAAAAATTGCTTTTAATGATAATCTAGCAATTTCACAGTGCTTTAAAAAAGATAAAAGATCAATCTACCCCTAATCAATCCAACAATGATCAATAAATCATGTGAAAAAGACGTATTGCCCTTAACAACAAGGCCATTAGTTTTTGTTAGGATGGGCAAAAACATAAAAATATTTTTCTAATCCACAGTGTTTTGTGTCTTCGTTTACAATGAAACCCTTATCTTTTAGGTTTTTGTTAATTTATTGATTATTAGATTTTTAATTTTATATGATTAGTTTTAAATTAGTTTAATTAATATAGTATATGTATATTGAATTTTTTTTATTTCTCAAAAATAAAACCAGAAGATTATTTTGTTTTATTCAAAGTATGGTATCAAAACATTGATTTCTGAAATCTTTGAACCCTCAAGTTTTTTCTTTCTTTTTTAATCCTTATTGGTGGTAGCGGCAACAATTTGTATCTCCTCAAGCCTTTTTGACAAGGCAGTAATGTAGCAGTAGTAACAAGATCTTCCATGCTCAGAAGCAAGTGACAAGTGGTATAAAAAAATAATTGATAACAAATTGACTTATTGTTTGCCTTCCCAAATCAGACTTCCAAGCACTCTTGTGCAAATAAGAAATTGAATTGAATGGATCCCTTGATAAATTCAGAAGGAGTAGCGGGGAAAATAGTATTGTAAAAAAAAGGGAGAAAAAGAAGAATCAAACCAGTACTAGAGTTGAATTGAACAAAATTGGCAGGAAAAAAAAGAGTGAAAAAGATGTTAAATTGATTTAAAAAATCAATCTTGGTTCCTATTATTGTTTCAACTAACGGTGTTTTTAGTGCCAGAATCATTCTTAATAAATCAAATTATGATGTTTGGTCCTAATTGATGGAAATGCATATTGCCAAAAAGAGAAAATTCTTCTATATTTGAGGCAAAAAATCAAATCACTTGCGTAATCATATGATGAGTATCAAAAGTAGTATGCAAGAATCCAAAAGTAAAGAGGTGGCTATTGATATCTATGACCCCAAAAATTATGAACCATTGTATATTCTTACCAATTGCCCGTAAAATCTGAAATGTTTTATCAGCAACATTCTATGATGGAAATGATGATGAGTTGCAAGTTTTTGTCCTAAACCAAGAGGCTTTCGTTACCACACAACATGGAAAGTCCCTCTCTAAGTATTATGGAGAGCCAACCACGGTTTTTTGAAAGTTAGATCATTGTGAGAAAGTGGTCATGAAAGATCATACTGACATTGTAGCATATCAAAATTCCACCAAATGTCTAAGGGTACACATTTCTTATTGGATTAGATGGGGACTTTGAGAAGTTAATGAAGAGATTTTAGGTGAAGAGCAAGTTCTAGACTTGCAAGGATGCTTTATTTTTTTGTTCGATGAGAGGTAGTGCGTCATACAAGTTTGAAATGGAAGATGATTTTGCTGAAAAACCTCTAACATTGTTAGTAATTGCATATAGTGGTGGTAAGGTCTCAAATACTTTTGTACTTGTTTCTAATTCATCCCCACAAAGATTTATTTCCATTGAAAATGGTACTTTAATCCCAGTTATTGGATAAAGTTCTTTGACCCTTACTGATATTCTAAGCTTATATTAGATTCTAATTGTTCTATCATTAGATTATAACGTGTTGTCAGTTTCTAAAATAATCTCAGATTTATTTTGTGTGATAATTTTCTTGTTTAAGGATATTTGAACCAGAAAAATGATTGATTATGGTATCAAGTGAGAGAAGTTGTACTTGTATTGCTTGGACTTAAGGTCAAAAAGTTCTAATACTTTATGTCAAGATTTAATAAAGGATTGTTTTGATAGGAAGAGAACAATGGTTGAGATTTGGTTATGACATTGACATCTAGGACATGCTTTATTAAGTTTTTTTGAATTTTTTTTCTAGTTTTCAATATGATGTTTGTGATGCAATAAAAAGCCATCAGCCTTCATTTATAGTAAATTTGACTAAAAGATCATATTCATTTATGAATATACTTTTAGATGTATAGTCTATCTAAAGTCAATACTTTAGATGGGTCATGTTGGTTTGTTACTTTTATTAATAACTATATTAGGATGACCAAGTGTGCTTGATGAAGTCTAAAGTTAAGATAAACTTATTATTTCAAGAAAATTATAAAATGATTAAATCTTAGTACAAAGTATATGTCCTGGTTCGTTGTAGTGATAATAGAAGAGAATATAATAGTTATGAACCTTAGCAGTGTTTAGAAGTACATGAAACTATTTATCAAACTATTTGTTCCAATACACCTTATAAAATAGGGTCGATGAGTGTAAAAATGTGTGTTTAAGGTTGTTTATGCTTCATTAATCAAATCTTGTATACCATTATCTTATTAGAGAGAAGCACTTAGCTCCATTACATATTTAATCAATCAGGTATCCTTCAATTATATTAACTTTTGGACTGTATTTTAGGCTCTCACTAATCAATTTATGCCTCGATAGTCCCAAATTGACTACCCTATGTTTTTTGTTATGTTGCATTTATACACCTCCATTAACATTGGTATAACAAATTGACTCCTTAAATGTTGCTATATGTTTTTCTTAGGTATGCCAATAATAAAAAGGGGTACCAATATTATCATTCTCCAACTTAATAAATGTTTATTACAATGGATGTTTTTTTTTTATAAAGACACAATGTGTTTTTCCTCTAAGCCTAAAATTCAAGTGAAGTATCAAAAGGAAATTCAAACTCATGATTTTCAATACATGAATTTGGATTCTAGGAGTGAAGACTTATAAGCTAGATTAGATAATCAAGAAGGTGAAATGGATTTAAATGGTATAATTTCAATCCAAAATGGTGATGAACACCTGGGAGCTAAAGATGTTACTATAAAAAAAAATACTTCATTTGAGTTGGAATCCCTTGCAACCAATATATCAAACCAATCAATTATAAAGGATATTATTGACTTGGTGTTTGAGTCAGTCATAAAATTATCACATCGTTACTTTAAAGGTATTTCTAAACACATATATGAATTTAAATTTTTTAGTAAATTTAAATATCATATGAGTCATTATGTATCTATTCTTAATAGCATGTAGAAAAAATTAACTGACCCAATATAGAAAGTAATTATAAACAAATAGATGAAATCCATGTAAAAAAGTAAAACGTATTAACTTTTGGACCCTTTGCTGAGAAAGAAACTAGTTGGATATTGATAGATTTACATGGTTAAGTACAATACTAACAGTATAATCAAACATTTTAAAGCCATATTGGTGGTGAAAGGTTACACTCGAGCATATGGGATTGATTCCACAAAGATATTTTCACCTATAACTAAAATTAACATAGTCAAAATCTTATTATCCTTAGTTATAAACATAGGTTGAACATTACAATAACTCGATATGAAGAACACCTTTCTTCATAGAAAATTATCTGAATAAGTCTAAATAGATCACCCATCAAAAGGCATGATACTTTAAAAAGCATAATCAGAAGGTATAAGCTGAAGAAATCATTGTATAAATTAAAACAATCTTCAAAAACATGGTTTGGAAGGTTCATGAAATATATAATAGCCTTTGGTTATCATCATAGTAATTTCAGTCACACATTGTTCTTGAGAAAATAGCTGAGTAAGATTACAACACTTATTGTATATATAGATGATATGATGGTTACAATAAATGATTTTAAAGAAAGGAATGCCTCATAAAATTCCATGGCTAGAGAATTTAAAATTAATGAAAAACCTAGGTTCTTTAAACTATTTTTTTAAGTCAAAGTGTCTTATCTTATAAACTAATAATTCTATCTAAAAAACATATGCCTTAGATCTCTTACAAGAGACTAAGTATGTCAGCATATCAAACAATTAATATACTAGTAAAAGAAAGTATAAAGTTACATGTTGAGTCCAATAAGATACCAACTGATAAAGTAAGATACCAAATGCTTATAGGGATATTGATGTTCTTAGCACACACGAGACTGCATTTGGACATATATTAAGTAAGAAACTAGATGTTGTTGCTAGCTCAAATGCAAAAACTGAATTCATAGGTATGTCTATTAGACTTTGCGAAGCATTGTGATTAAGAATTCTATTGTAGGATTTGAGTTTCTATTAAGGTTCAACTATATTGTGATAATAAAGTGAAATGTGACATTGTCAATAATCTAGTTCAACATAATTGTACAAAAATAGACACATTCTTATTAAGAAGAAGCTAGATAAAAAAAAAAATTATGAGTTGTCTAAGATAAAATATATGGATCAATTTGTTGATATTCTCATCAAAGTCGTTTCAATTTGAGTGTTCTTAAAGGTTTTAAACAAGTACGGCATGTATGATATTTATGTACCAACTTAAGAGAGAGTGTTGATATTTCCTGGTATATATATATATATAAGTTAGCTTAATTAGTATTGTACACTCAATCATTTCATGCACTACGTTGCGGATCAGATAAATTTTTTTTTAGATGTAAAAAAAATTTAGATGTTATTAATGTGTTTTTTAGCAGAAAAAATTCAACTATATGGGGATTGACCTGATATGTAGTTAAAAATGTAGTTTGACTTAAAAAAATAAAGATGATATTAGATCGATTGAAATCAGTTCAGAATAACCTGCTAAATCTGTTACTCAGGTCATGAGACCTTGATAACCCTATAAAAAAATAAAAAATATATATTAAACTCAATTTTCTATATCAACCCAACGTTAAAAGATGACATTGAAAATAAAATTAAATTAAAAAAATAAGCTGATTCAACCCGGGTTAACTTGTCAAACCTGAGTCATTAGACCAAGATAACCCCATAAAAAAACAAATTAAAATAACTTATTAAGTTCAATTCCTGATCAACCCAATATTAAAGGATGAAATAAAAATAATAATTTAAAAAAGAATACAAAAAACCACTCGAGTCAACTGGTCAAACTCATGACCTGCATGTAACAAAAACCAAAAGAATGATAAAATTGAAAAGAATTCAATTAAAAAGGACAGAAAAAAAACCCTGAGTTAGCCAGCCTAACACGTGACTCGAGTCATAAGACTGTGATAACCCTATAAAAAAATATATGATGCTTAATTCTCAATCAACTCAATGTTAAAGGATTATATTGAAGAAAAAAAGACAAAAAAATAAACTCGAGTCAACCAGCTTGTCAAACCCTAGTTAAGAGACTGAGATAATTCCATATAAAGCAAATAAAAAAATTATAAATTTCAATTTCCAATCAACTAAGTAGGGGTGATCATTTTCGGTTCGGTTTTTATCAAAAAAAGTAACCAAACCGGTTTTTTTCTTAAAAAACCGAAACCGAACCGAAATCGGGTCAAACCGACCGGTTTCGGTTCGGTTCGGTTTTTTAAGAAAAAAACCGGTTTCGCTCGGTTTTCCAGTTTTGGCCTGGTTTTTTCCGGTTTTGGCTCGGTTTTTCTGGGTTTTGGCTCGGTTTTTTTCCGGTTTCGGTTCGGTTCGGTTTTTTTGGTTTTTTGCTTATAAAACCGAACCAGCCGGTTTTTTCAAAATTTTAATCGGTTTTTTTTTGTTCGGTTTTTTTGGTTATTTTTTTTTCAGTTTTCTCGGTTTAATCGGTTTTTCGATTTTTTTGCTCACCCCTACAACTAAGGATGAAACTAAAAAATTATTCAATTAAAAAAACACGAATCATCCTAGCTAACCAGCAAAACTCGTAACCCTGATCATGAGATCGTAATAACCTCATAGACAAAAATAAAAAAATAATAATTATAAAACTCAATTAATTATTACAAGATAAAATTAAGAAAAAAGTTAATAAAAAAGAATAAAAATCTGTCATCCTGCCATAGGTTTGGTTTCATTGTAGGGTACGCGGCTGTGCGTGAAGTTCCATGATCTGTGACTCTTTCCATTTAAAAGACGGATAAAAAGCTAGGCCCTTTGCCTTCGCTTCCAGGTGGTTTCTAACCTTTGAGTTTAGACTCTTATATATCATTAACTTATTGCATATGTTATGGAATATTGGAATTCCTAATTAAAGTTCCATGATCAGTGACTAGCCCTAGCCCTAGCCCTAGCACCTAGGTCAGGTGGTTTCTAACTTTCGACTCCAGACTGATCTTACGATCATAATAGCTTATATATCGCGTATGTTATGGAATGCTGGAGTTCCACCTGATCAGTGCTGCTAGCTAATAACGTGATCGACAGAAATGGAAACATGGCATGCATTACTCCATCATAGCAAATTAAGCCCTATAATATTCAGCTCACTACGATATGCCAACGTACGTACTAGGTTAGTTTTCTATGAAGTTTACAATAAGAATATTAGAGGATAAAGGTACACGTATATGGGCTTAATTATGTTTATACAAGTCCCGAAACTTTTGACATATAGTCATTTTAATCCCTCTAATTTAACTTTGGGCTCAGCAACCCTCACCCTTTCAGTTCTTTTATCACATAGGGTCCCTCTGTATAACCCATTCCCCCCAAAATGCCTACTACGAGACATATATATAAATTAATGGATAAAGGTACACGTATGGGGTAGACATGCCCAAAACTGCACTACATGAAATGAATTTACTAAAGTCTAAGACCTGAGAAACCATATATCATGATCCTTTATATTTTGGTTTTCGGAAGAAAAACATTAACATATGAAGTATTAAAAGATTGCTGCAGCCACTCTCATCGGACTTTTATTTTATTAAGGTGAGGGTCCCTCTCGACGTGAAGAGACTTAAATAATACACACACACACTAAAAAAGTTCATAATTCATATGTTTTCATGACAGCCACCACCTATTTCAAGCAAGTGGCCCAAAAGTTGCTTTACATTTCATACCATAATAGCAGTGCTTTTGCGAGGAATATTCCATTCCTTTAATATTTTATTTGCTTTTCGCTACTTGTTGTTTCCAGTCATGCAGCATCATAGCATAGAATCATGTTAAGTGTACGACTTTCACTGAACAGGGTAAGACCCCAGACTGGATTAAAGAAACAAATATTGTTGTGGCAATTTACCTCCTTGCCTACAATTTGCAGGCACCAACACGAGGAAAAACCCTAAACCCCCAAGTTTTTTTTTTATATATATAAATAAAAGAAGCCAAAGGGTATGGAGAATATCACACTCCTGCAACTACATTGCTTAATTGACTGCAAAGGATGCCATCCAAACCCTTCATGATTAACTTGACCAGGTGATCTAAAGGTAACAGGAATGAGCTTATACAAGGTAATTAAGCAATACAGCACCTGAGAATAGTCAGGACCCAGAGAGCTTGTGCATAGGACTTGAAATGTTCATGATTCAATACACATGGGAGTTAGGCGATCCTTCTCTTGTTCTCTGCTGGTAGATGTTCATTTTCTGCAAACAAATAAAAACATTCATTGTAAGAACTTGATGTTAACGAAAGAGCAAACCCCATCTCTAAAAGCAAGTGCATAACATGTACTGTGCAGCTATGGAAGGACATGTTGCAGCATCAACCCTGGCCTTGGACACAATATGGTTTGGATATTGAACCTTTCTTTCATGATTATGTCAAAATCTTAGCTCTATTGTTTACGTAACTAAGATTATCGCAGATATCCAAACACAAAATAAAAGGAAGCTTTTGCAACATCAACATAGAGGAATATATAATCGTCT
>Ga0307515_10006093_pt1 | contig 24242 bp, 20 predicted proteins | sample 17_EM_MG_FD_194513 | JGI IMG/M metagenome (GOLD analysis project Ga0307515, IMG submission 194513) | Populus trichocarpa ectomycorrhiza microbial communities from riparian zone in the Pacific Northwest, United States - 17_EM | ecosystem: Host-associated > Plants > Roots > Unclassified | place... | reverse complement strand
ATGCCTTTCATTATTGAGACACCACAGTTACTTGCATTTTGAACATGCTTAGCAAAGTTTGGGTGGAGATTTGGTATTTCTGGCTGGGCTTTCCTGCTGGCAAAGCCACCATCCCAGCTACATTTGCTTCTCAAGGTATACTGAAAATTGCCCATGGCTCCAGCTCTGGCTGAGGGGTAAGGATATGCCCTCTTTGATGTTTGATGAAGTGGGTTTTAGCCTTGTTCACTATGACAGCTGTGCGATGGGTATTGGTATTCCCCCACTGAGCCTCAACTCTCAGGCACATTGCAGATGGAATTCCTTGTGTGCAATGATATTGGGACTTCAGGACATGTCCTTAGCACCAAGCTTGAAGGATATTTTGGGGTGTTATGGGCAGAGTTGTCCATCTGGGCTGCACAGTGACATTTTCGAGTTTTTGGGGAGCTGATCTTAAGACAACTCTCCCAACAAAAACTGCCTTTTTATTGGCACCCCATCCCTGTACAGTTAATTTTTGCCAAAATACTCTCAAGACATAAGAAAGTAAGTTTATAATGCTCCCGGACCACCCCCACAGAGTTGTGGTTGCATCGCTAAATATTTACGGGTGGGAGTCGGTTGCCATGCCCAAACGGGCCGGTGTTTCGTCTGCCACCTAGCTACTCGTCGGTTCAACAAGTTATTGGACACGTACTAACCCTAACCGTAGTACGTGTCCAATACTTGTTGAACCGACGAGTACATTCCGTGCTGAAGAAGAAAAAGTGTTGATATAACGGTGGTTAATCATTATAAATCACTCATTGGACTATTTTCAACCAGTGAAAAAACTCCCATGGTTACTTTTTGAATTTATATTTGCATCCACGCCGGTGAAGAACCCCAAATATACACGACAAGGCAAAAGAAAAACCCCCATCACGTTACCCAGACCCTAAACACCGAAGAACCCCAAACACGCAACGCATCTAGTAGAGGCGCTTAGGAGGCGACATGGAAGCCTTCTATTGGGGTGTTAGCGATCTCGTCACACCTCAGATGACAGCGGGAGATACGTACGATAGTCAAGGAGCCCACGTTCTGCCATCCCTTCTTCAACAGGGAGACGAGGTAGTTGATAGCCAACATGATGTTACCGATTATCTGGTCCTCGGTCATACCGACGTTTCCGACGGCGACACCAAGACACAGCACCTTCTTGAGCTGGAACTTGATGGTGCTCTTGACATCATTGACCTTGTTTGCGAGGTCCTCGGCGTGGGAGACGGGGGTGGGGAATTTTCCGGCCTTGGAGAGACCGGGACCAAGGAGACGGGGGATCTGCTTAATCAGCTGCTCGGAGGCAATAAACGCGTCGTATTTGCGTGCCATCTTCTTGATCAGCTTCTTGTTCTTGTTGAGCTTTTTCAAGTCCTCGACGCTCATGAACTCGAATCCGTGGTGCTTCGCACGGTCGATGTCGTGCTGGTCACCGAGAATGCTGCCGTCGTGTTAGGGACTGATTCGAAAAAAGTAGCAATTGCGTCGCGAGCGGTGGGGCGTACCAGATGCTCATTCCCGGCCGGGGGACGATGGGGAGCTTGACGGTTCCGGAGAAACGCTTGTCACGCATGGGGTCGTAGTTCTTGAGGCCGATCTGGAGCTCCACCGTCTCGAGGAAGTTCCTCTTCTTCTCATTGAGGGAGTAGTCAAGCAACTCCTTGACGTTACCACGCACTCCGGCTATAATTCCACCACCGTCAGCAAAAATTTCTCGCGCTTTTCGATGTAGGTGGGCGGGCAACGGGGCGGTAAACTAACCGACTGTAATTTTCGACATCGTGAATCAGTCTTCCAAGCGATAAATCGTTTGGTGAGGATTGCGGGTGGTTGATTGTCAAGGGAATATTTTTGCGCTCTGCGAAAGTTGCTAAGGCTGGTTTGCTCGGTGCGGTGCGTGCTGGATTAAACTAGCAGTCACAAGCCCTGTGAGAGTTGCCCACACTAAGAAAAAAATGGATGGCTTTCACATTTGAAGTAAGATTTGATAATCTAGAGTATCCCGGAGTCCGCCCCGCATAAAGTACTTGAATTTTGTGCATATACCAGCTGCTGGCTAGATATGAGTGACATCATGTGAACCACAGTAACAACTCCATCCGTCATCAGCCCAATATCCTTAATATTCTAAGTCTGAACCTAGTCCTCCAAGATAACCATAATAAGATACCATAAGTTCCACCCATCAACCTTCATAACATCTCCACGCACAAATGACACAAATTACCAATCTTCAATATCTTCTAAACCATCAATTGGAGCAGCAGCATTGCCAACAAATTTCTTCGGTCTTGTCCAAGTACGCACATCCCTACCCGGTGAAACAGGATCACCCACGGAAGAAGAAGGATTAGCCACCATTGACATAGCCACCGCAAACTTCGCTGGCTCACTTTGAACTAATGGTGATGAAGAAACATTGCCAGCCAGTGAATCTTCCAATACTGCTTCATTGCCTTTTGCAATCCGTAAACTCCTAGGAAGAAGCGGAGTCGAAGAGCCCTGAGTTGCATTCACCGACGAGCTACTGCCATTTCGGACTGGATAGTAGGGCGACAACTCAATCCTCGGCGGCGACGAACTGAGTACCTGAGTCGCAGTTAATGCTGTAAAGTGTTTACCGTTAGGACGTGGCGGAGACGAGCTGGGTGCCTGGGCTGCAGTCAATGCCGTGAAGTATTTTCCAGACTGTGATTTTGGCGGTGGCACTATGAAAAGCTCATCGTCGTCCGAATCATCCAAAGCAGAAGAGCCGAAGACGAACTCACGCCAAGCCCGGTTCTCTTCCTCCGTGAAAGAAAGCAGTATAGGTGGAGACTTGGGCGGAGGAGGAGGCGGAGGAGGAAGATTGACTCCAGAAACGACTTTTTCGAGATTCAAGGTAGCACTGGGTTTAATGGCAGCAGTTTCTTTCAATCCAGCACTAACGAACTCTTTCCATTTTGTATCAATGTCTTTCGGAATCACTGGCTCCTCCCTGGCTGTCGGTACGGATTTCCGTAATGGTACACGTTCGGGTATATATTTGCCCACCTCGTTGTTGTTGCCAGCCTTTGTCACCATCTCATCCTGGTTGGTAACTTCCCCGGTATTTTCCATGCCTTCAGTTCCTCCCGCTACTTGCATCTCACTTCCGGGTTCGTTGCCATCGTCTTGGGAACCTCTGTTTGCTCCCGTAGACACCTTCCCATCCTCATGACCTTCGAATTTCTCCCATTCCTCGGTGTCGTCACGATCAGATTCGTCGTTCAGGTCAACATCCTTGGTATTGTCATCCAGACCTGGAGGCTGTAGGAACTTCCGCCACCTTGAATTAAGGTCATTAGGTGGCGGATCTCCGAAAAAGGTACTGCTAACTTCACTTTCTAGCTCTGCGTCACTTGAAACAAATCCCCTAGAAGAAGATGCAAACGCAACCACAGACGGGTTGATTTCCCTGGGTGGCGGCAGTTCAACGTCGTCCTCCTTGGCCTCTTCGTTCTCTGGTTCTTTCATATCACATTCGGGATCTTCAGGAGTGTGCACCAAACTTTGTTCCTCCTCAACGGCAGTGACCTCGGGTGAGTCACTCTCAATTCCACGGGACACAAAGTGAGTGACGTATGAAGTGGGAGACGATGGGGTGTTTGAACGCAGTCGTTTTGCGTCGTCATCTAGACTCGGAAACCTCGGCGTACTAGTGGCAGCAGCCTCTTCAATCTGTCTCAAAAGCTCATCAATATCCTCTGTGTCTTTCGACGGTGGAAGCACTGGAGGAGTAGAGCGGGGCAAGTTTGGAGGAAGATAACCGTCATCCTCCACATCCTCTTCTGTCTCAGGTGCTGGGGAAGCAAATTGGCGGTTACTATCCTCGATCATACGTCTTAGTGAAGTGATAGGCTCGAATTGTTCCAAGGGTTGTTGAAAGTAGTAAGTTCCGACCAGCCTGTCATCATGCTGTACATTGGAAGGCCCTGCGATTGGGGCCCTAGAGTTTTCAACGTCTGGCGGAAGACATGGAGACAGTGACCGCTGGAGCTCCTCTTCGTCGAATAGCATAGTGTCTTGCGATTCAGCACTTTCCTTCCTTGGGTTTCCTCCATAGTTCTCCTCAGCAACAACATCCAACATTGGACCTTCAACCACCCTATCAAGAGGCTTTCCCTTTCCAATCCGAACATAACCGCCTTGGCTGAGAGGCTTGAAAGTATTAAAGCCGGTATCTGGGTAATCTCGGCACTCCGTAGCAGCTTCGGTAATAGCCTGACTTGCTCTTGGATTGAACGAAAGAGGGGGTTGAGATTGCTGACGTAGCCTCTCCAGAGCTGGCACAGCTGGAGGTTTTTTGCGTTCCTTCGTATTCTGTGATGAAACTTGTTTTAAAGGAGCAGCAACAGTCGTGCAAACCCAATCGTCGGTTTCCAGTAGCAGGTTCTTCCGAGACTTGATACTTTCCTTCTTCAACCGCTTCACCCGTTCCCCAAGGACTGGAGCTGGAGATACACTCCTCTTCTCCGACGTTTTAGGTCCTGGTGCTTCAATGGATCCACCCCCTTTCTGGTTTCCAACGATGATATCGAATCTCGGAACTTTCCGACGCTTCTTGAGGGCGGCGAAATTTAGACCGTCTTCTTCGTCTTCTTCGTCTTCGTCTCTTTCGTTTTCGTTATGATTTCGAGCCGAGGGGGAAGGACTTCCCATAAATGCCGTAGAGGTTGCCTGTGCCCGTACTCTCGCAAAGTATTGTCTCTGTTTGGCAGCAATCCCGGTGGATGCCTTGTAGGCTCGTGCTCGCGCTCCGCCTGTCCAATTCATCGTCACATAGCACAGGTTGAAAAAAGAAGGAAGACGGATGAGGTGCAGTTGACGCAGTGAGTGATCCAGCGTGACCTTCAAAGTACGGACCACCCTGTAAACTAAATTTAGCCTCTTGGCGTCAACCCTACGTCAACGTATCTCACTCCCTCAGCATCCACCACTATGGGAAAGGAAGACTACGCCTCAACCGGTACGCCGCCCTCTTTTCTCCATTCCACACCTGCTAACGCACACTCTAGGCGGAGCGCTCAAGCTCAAAGGCACCAAAGACGGGGGTATCACCAAAAAGAAGAAAAAGAAGAAGTCGGCGACAGCACCTAGAAAATCCGCATCTGCCGAGCCCGCTGAGAAGCAAATCACGGTAGAAGAGGAGAAGGAGGATGACGACGACGACCCGTACGCCGGGAAGACGGAGGCGGAGCGTCGATTCGAAGAGCGTCGACTGGAACAGATGGAGAAGCGGCTGGCGAAGGAGGGGATAAAGACACATAAAGAACGCGTCGAAGAGTATAACAAGTACTTGGCGAGCCTGAGCGAACATCACGATATGTATGTCACATTTCCTTCTACCGGGGCTTTGAGGCATCGCTGGGTACTGATGTGGTGGCTTTTAGGCCGAGAATCGGACCTGGCTAACATTGGCTGGGAATACTACGATGGTTGTGGCGGTGGAGGGATGGTGTGCGGTGTTTCTCATTCTGTGGAAGTGCTCCGGTGGGACTCGCCGGGCAACGCATTTCATCTCATAATATCTTTGCTTTCCCGGCTTTTACTCTGGTCTAATGCTGGACATCATCCGGTGCGTTTGAATAGTTTCATTTCCCTCCAGCAACTCGAGTATGAAACGTAAAGTAAATATGATTGTGTCCCTAGTTTCAAATATGATAAAGTAATAGCAAAGAACTATCAATGACCGGCAAGCAAGGCTTGACACAACAAACCACATCAACAAACAATCCCATTATGAAACCCATTACCCACCCATGCGCCATAACGCCTCCACTGCTGCTCCTCATTGCTTTCCCTCACCCTTCAATCTCTCAAAATAGCCCTCCACATCCTCCCGTCCGACGATCTTCCCACTCTTAGCGAATGGCTCAAGAAAGGCTTTGACGCGGTCCTTCAGCTTGTTGTATGCCAGTACCCCCTCAATTGCACGCACGCGGTCGATACTGTTTAGTGCCTTCTCGCCCTCTTCGAAGATGCTACCTGTTGGGGACGCGACCCGGCTCAGCGGCTGCTGGTGCGTCTCTTCCTCTTCGAGGAGGACGCGGTGCTTGCTGACAAGAGGGAAGCAGGTTGGACAACGACAGAGTTGCGAACGGAATTCGGAGGGGAGGAGGAGAGAGAAGGTTTCTGGGAGGGTGGAGATAGGGGGAAGAGAACAAGATACTGGTGTTTCAATGTCAGTAGATGTACTCGTTGTGCTGTTCTCGGCGGTTGTTGTTGCAGGAGACGCTAGGGCCATCTCAGTATCTTCGGCGGCAGGGCGGACACGTTTCACCGGTGATTGCGTGCCGGACTCTTCCGGGTCGTCTTCAGCTTTCCGCTTCTGACCTTGCAGTGATTCCGCTTCTGCCTCCGTTTGTGGCGGGGGTACACCGACTGCGACGGACGTAGCAGTTGCGTCCTTTCGAGCAAGTGCAAAGAAGCCAGGGTAACCAGCAAAGCGTCGAATCCAGGGGTTTGCATCAACGCACCGCCAGCAGATCATGTGTCCGAAGCTTTTTGGAAAGCCGAGGGAGGCGGCGCGGGACTCCTCCTCTTTATCTTCCTCGTCTTCCTCGTACTCTTCAGCTACCGCGGTGATTTCAGGAACTAGAGCGGCGGCTTCTATAGTCTCTGCGACTTCGGCTGGTTGGGCAGGGGTATCGGGGGTAGTAATTTCGGTGACATCTTTCCCCTTAGTAACCTCCTCCTGCTGATGCTCTTTTCCCTCGAGGTCGTCCTTCGTGGTCTCTTCCTGCTTATGCTCTTTGCTAGTGATATAAGTCGGAGGTGGTTGGCCCACCATACACGAGTCATGAAACCAATCCTCCTGGCACACATCGCCGAGCATGCACTGATGCATCATGCCTGTCTCCTTCTCAGGTTCATAGAGGATCTCACAGGTACAAAACCTTCCCCAGTAATTCTGGCCGTAGGTATATTCACCCTCCACCTGTTCATCAACCGTCTTCTTGATTTCACACCTCACTCCCGGCAGCTTCCCCGTCCCACAATCGCAACGTACACCGCGCTTATCAAAGATCTCCACCAGTTCGTGGTCTCCGTGGCAGCTGATCGAGCAGCTGTAGCATAGGGCCGCAGCACCGTAGGTCTTAGTAACACCGAAAGCGGGGGGAGGGGTAGGTGATGACGGAATGCATGTTTTGCAGGCATAGATGGACTGTCGGATCTGCCCGAGAGGTCGCGTGCAGGAGTCGAAGCTGTAGGGGAGCGCCTCACGGGCTTCAGATTCGAGTGCGAGTTGCGAGTTGATGTAGCTAGGAATGTAAGCGGGGAATCGGAGGAAGGAGAAGGGGGGGTAGACTCCATGGCTGTTACTGAGTCAGTGCTACTGCTGGAATCAGTGCGCGTGGTCGCTGGGGGGAGAGGTGGGGCCGCCATTGTTATACAGATTTTGAGGACAAAGATGCAGTTTTGGTGATTGCAGTCGTTGTTGCGTTGATGGTTTGTAGTTGTGGAGCTCAAAGAGCCCTGCTCTCCCCGAAGAACGCGACGCGATCCTCAAAGCAAAAATCGAGCTAGGCAGCTAAGTTGGTGTAACATTGGCGTCAAAATCAATTCTAAGGAGCGACGAGAACATTTGGGAATGAGATCACTCACCCTTCTTTTTGTGTTTCTGGCGTTCCTTGCATGCAGCATTTTATTCCCTAATTGCAGCCCTTCGGGCTAGAGTACTTCTTGGGGCATCCAGCACCGACCCTCCGTGAGCATGATCTGTCGCGGCCGTCCATTGACATTATAGTCCGGTAGGATTCGACTATTGAATAGGATGTTGTGCAGTATCTTCAGGAGTATTAAGATTGATTGCTTAAGGATCCAATAGCCATTTTGTGGTGAAAGAGTTTCTCGTGGGTATGTTAGAACGTTGGTTGTTCAAAGCAGGTAACCCCTATTCAGTTGATCCACTATAGAATACTGCCCCTTTGCCCATGATAGGTCTGTTAGATCATCCAACTGTCTTTTCATATATTTCGTTCCTACCACAAGTGTAAATGGTATTCGCATTTCAAGTATCATAAGTAACTCCCTCCCCCCACCCCAATCTAAAACCCATTAAGTGAAAACAAACTAATAGCGTACACGTTAAGTCCCTAGATACCCATCTCATACAGCAAATTAGATAAAGAAAACGCTTTTCCCAATCATCACGACGTAGACTTTCTTCCGCCCCTCTTCTTCTTTTCCGGTTCCTTTTCACTAGTAGCCTTAACCACAAATTCATCTGCTTCTTCCAATTTCCCTCGCAGCACACTCAATCCGATAATAGCTGTTCCGTACACTTTCCACCCACTGCTTTCTAGAGTCTCCAAGTCCTTTTCTCCCTCGTCTTTCCCTAACACCAGTGTATCGCCCACTGCTTCTCCTCTGGGTGCCTTCTTGTGCACATGCTCTGCACCGGCCGCTTTCAACATCCCCAAAAGAGGCTCTTCACTCTTCAACTGCTTTAGGTGGCCCAAAAGACTTGGTGTTAGATAGACAGTTTTTCCCTTCAAAACTTGTGTCTGTCCCTTCCGACCTCTCTCAAGTGCTTCGGAGAGATCACAATCCCACTCTTTTGGCGTGGTGGGGACATATGGATCCGGATCTACCCAGTAGCCCGCCGTTTGTGAATCAAGGAGCCATTGCTCTTCCACTATCCTGATACCTCGTGCGACTGCGACGACAAATTTGGGTGTGCGTTTGAGCTCGCCGGGACCGATTACCAGGTAATTGCAGCTTGGATCCGACGGGGAGGGGACAGATTTCGAGTTGTGGCTGCGAAGGAAGCGGAGGATGGATTTGCTGTCCGCGAGATCGGAGTTGGAGAAGCTGATACGTGGAGGGGTGCCTTCGTAGTGGTCAACCGTTCGAAGCGAATTGGCGGTCGAGGGTTCGGGGGTTGCAGTAGAGCGGGCAGTCGTGGTCTTTTTGCGGGCGGACGGTTTAGTGGAGGCAGAAGATTTCTTGGCTGCTGTGGCAGGAGTCTTTTTTGGTGCTGCTGCTTTTGCACGGGCTTTGGGAGTCTTTGGTGCACGGGCGGCTTCTGCTTCCGAGTTTTCATCATCGTCTTCCGGAAGAGTATATTGGGTGTTGAACTGGGTGCTTCCTTTCTTCTGCAGCGAGAGTTTCCTCTTGGGAGTGGGAGTGGACTTAGTGGTCGGGCCTTTGGCTGTTGATTTCCTGCCACCTTTGCGAGGCTTATCTTCGGCGGCGGGGGACTCTTCTGGTGCGGTGTTAAAGGGGGGACTGTCTTCGGTGCTTGGAGGTACAGCTTCAGCGCCCTTTTCCCCTCTACTCTTATCCCTGGTTACCTTTGGTGTGGGCAACTCGTCCTCGGAATCTTCTTCATCTGCGACCAGCGCGCTGTTTTTACTTTTTCTCTTCTTTGAACTAGCCTCAGACATGTCTTCTTGAACCTTTCTTTTCCTCCCCTGTGTTTTCTTTTGTGCTGCGGTCAAAGGTGCCGAACTGTCCTCCGTCAAAAGTGCCGCGCCGTCCTCTGTTTCTTCTGTAATGCCTCGTGCCAGTGTCTCGTCGAGCACAGTCGAACGTCTGCCACCCTTCTTCCCATATCTCGGTCCGGGGGCTTTGCTATTCTTCTTATCAACGTAGTGGAAGACCTCTGGTAGGGAATTTGGTATATTGTTCTGATTCGCATTCTCCTCGTCGAGATCCAGGTCTTCCACATCACCAGGGGCTTCTCCTGTGTGGCCTTCGACGACCAGTGATTCTATCGGCGCAGAAGAGGGTATGGTATCCGGAGGGAGTGTTTGTTCAATACCTATGTCTTCGCTGTTTCGCTTTCTCGGGGTAGCAGATTCAATATCCATAGGGGCTGTTGGTACAAAGTCCGCATGATCATCCCCCGAGTCATCAGTGGTATAATCGTCACCATTTTCGGGAACTCCGCCAACCATGATTCCTGTCCTTGACCGCTGAATCTTTGCAGAACTAGGCGAGACTTGAGGTCGATGCCGTGGAGAACTGTTGGGGTCGACGTGACGGGATTTGACAGCTGGTGTTTCGTACACCTTTTTTTCTTCGTTTGTCATACCCGGCGTCGACTCGATCAAGCCCGGGAGGGCATTACCAGTCGTATACGACGAGTCGCCGTGAGGGAGACTATGCATGACCTGGATCTGCGGCGGGGCGAATAACGGAGCAATAGGCGCCCGAGGATGGGAGGGTTCGTGGGCATTGTAGGTGAAGCAGAGCTTTCCACGTGTGACTCCTTCAAATTCTATTATACTATCCTGGATAAGAATGAAATAGCAGCGTTCCGAGTTTATTGCACCGATGGTTGATTTTCGGAGCTTGGTACGGATGGTTTTGTGTGTGCTTGTAGTAGTAGAGACATAAACGGGATGGACATCGCTGTAAGCTTCGAGGTAAATCGCACCGTCGGGATAGTACCCTATAGCTTGTCAGTGACGCTCAGAGCTCTTAGGTACTTGGAAGACACACAGAACGCTGCGAGAATATCACCGTCGGTCTCGGATGGTAGAGGATTCTTTCCGACAAAAAGTTCTGTGCCCGCCTCATTGAGTTGGGGAAAGAGCCGCACTTGCCAGGTTGTGGATTCAGGCGGAGGCTTTCCAAGCTCGATTGGTGAGCTGGGAGAACCAATGCCATTGGAGACGGCAATTGTTGGATCTGGCGACGACATTGTGGCGGCAGATCGTGGTTGAGGAGTTAGGAGTCGAGGAGTTAGGAGTCGAGGAGTTGTCAGACTCGGCAGCGCAGACCCAAGCCGGGAAACGTGTCTAAGTCGTGTCAGCGCAATAATTACGACACGCGTTATACGCGAACCGACCAAAAACACAAAAATATAAGAAAAGTTATATAAAGCCTTCTAATATTGAAGAAGTAGATAAATATTAAAATAGCCATCTAAAGCATGCATTCATGATATATACTGCTTCATGGTTCTGAGGTATCACCGAGGGCTCAGGGTTAGGCTTGCTGGGGAACTTCGAAGTCAATCAACTGCACCTTCAATCCGCTGGCAGCCAGCACCTACGGCATCAATCCGCCAAATGCTTTCCAGAAACATCACCGCTCTAGCCTCATAACTTCCGCGCTCTTCCGATTCGCAGTCGCCGACCATGCCAACACTCACACTCCCACGTCTCCTGCTCCTCTCCTTTCTTCTCCGCCTCGGTCTCTTCCTCTATGGTCTCTACCAGGACTCCCACAGCACACTCAAGTACACGGACATAGACTACTATGTCTTCACCGATGCCGCACGCGCTCTCTCACGTAACCGGTCCCCGTACACTCGCGAGACATACCGCTACACACCTCTCCTGGCCTTCATCCTGTTACCCACTACCTGGGACGGCTGGTTTAGCTTCGGCAAACTCCTCTTTGCGCTCTCCGATATCGTAGCTGGATGGGGAATATATCGAGTCCTTTTGCGAATGCGCGGTGTTACCGAGAGACAGGCGTTGTGGTACTCGGCCAGCTGCTGGTTGCTCAACCCAATGGTTGCAACGATTTCTACACGCGGAAGCAGCGAGGGCCTACTGGGAGTAATGGTGATAGGGCTACTTTGGGCGGCTGTGAATAGGAAGGCCATATTATCTGGCGTACTTCTAGGACTCGCAACCCACTTCAAGATCTATCCTGTCATCTACGCACCTGCGATCCTGCTCTGGATGGAGGTAGACGCTCCACTTACGTTGTCCACTCTATTAGCGCGCAACTTTATAACGACGAAACGAGTGATGTTTACTGCGACGGCGCTGGGGACATTTTCAGGGCTCAATGCGCGGATGTTCTACGACTACGGCCAGGAATTCTTGCAACATACATATCTCCACCATTTTGTGCGCTTAGACCATCGTCACAATTTCTCGCCATATAATATTTTGCTCTACCTCGTATCCTCGCCTACGGGTCACTCAGAGGTGCCATTTGCGAAGTTGGCATTCTTGCCACAGATGATATTGAGTGCTGTTATTGTACCTCTGGTTGGAGCAAAGAAGGACTTCGCAGGGACAATGTTTGTACAGACTTTTGCGTTCGTGACTTTTAACAAGGTCTGCACTTCACAGGTATATACATCCCACCGTCTCCGCCCGAATGGAGGTGCTAACAAAACCAGTATTTCATGTGGTACATCGTACTCCTCCCTTTCATCCTTCCATACAGCTCTTTCCTTCAAAACTGGAAGCGTGGGCTCGTAGCATTGGGACTCTGGGTCATTGGACAGGCGGCTTGGTTACAGCAGGGGTATGAGCTGGAATTTCTGGGGAAGAACACGTTCTTTCCTGGGCTGTGGGCGGCGAGTATGGGGTTTTTTGTAGTTAATTGCTGGTTACTTGGGGTTTTCATCGAGGATGTGGTAAAGAAAAGTGATACGGGGGTTGTTGTAGTAGAGGAGGACAGCACGTGGAGTGTAGGGTTTCAGAAAGCGAGCTTGCAGATGAGAAGAAATCCGCGAACGAGAGCAAGTAGGAGCTAGGACTTGATGTTAGTGCTGTGGATTATAGATACCCGTGGTGCAATGGTGATACATTAAGTACTCACTGTTGCGCTTTCTGAACCCTAGCGTGATCACTTAAAGTTCCCATCTTAAGTTCTTCTCACAGTGCCCCCTCTTCACACATCACACTGTCGACAACAGCGTCAACAATGGCCAGCAACCTGTCGAAGCGCGGAACACCGCACAACGCCGAAAATCCAGGCCCCATTCGAAGTCTAGACAAGTGTGCAGACTTAGTATGTCCGTCTTTTCTTTCGTCTTATAAGAACGACTCGCTGAAGAAGAAAGTCCTAAGAAACTGAGGTAGGACTCTAGAGCAGGGTTAGATGGTGTTAATTGTCTAGTGAGTTCGGACAAGTGCATACTTACTACCCGAACTCTTTGACGTAACAAATGCGCACTGGGAGAAGAACCTATACCAACACTTGGATCGACTTCTCAAGTTTGGGTTGTGGTCGGGCGCTACATACATACGGGCGTCCGTCCCGGAGGAAGTCTCAGCAACTTCCATCGCGGACGGTACTGGTGGGTACGGCCTTGTGTGCTAACCGCCCTATCAACTCTTACATGTCAGTACATCTCTGCGCCTCCGGTATTCAGATTCTAATGAAATTAGTTCAAATATTCCTGGCAATATATACCATTCTGCCAGTTGGAACACAGTCATATGAATAGGATGACGAATGCACACATTTGGGAATATAACTTCTAATATCCAGGCATCCTAGCGAGTCTATTCTGAGCCCACCGGCCTGAATGATATACAAGGTGGGGCTACCTAATACTAGAACAGCCGTCTCTTCTCGCCCGTCTGAAGTGCGGGCCGTAACGGAGATGGTCTCAAAAATAACAGCCCATCAGCCCATTGAACGAGGTCTCTTAGGGTTAGGGCTACCACCAATTCCAGAATTCCGGTTCATCATCCAACGACACTTGAGAGGCCCGAATCTAGATGGGATGGTTCGAGTGGTAGTGAAGAAGGTCCTTTACGTATATGATCGTTTGGGAGAGTTTGGCTTTGAAGACAATGAACAAGAATATAAGGTTTGGGTTCTATTTATAATTGTTATTATGGACTGGGACTAAATTCAAGCCGATGAAACTATTACTGTTCAAACCGAGGCTCTTCCGAAACAAGACCGAGCGTAAAGGTTCGTATATCACGCATCACGGAGGTCCCGTCCGAAGAGATTTATTCCGGTTTCAGCATTGAATTCATTAAAGCACATGTGGGAATCCTCTAAGATCTGGCCATCCCCTGAGACCTGGCCAATAGGATATCGATATCTAACCCGTAAAGACACTAGAAAGGGCCGTTTTCATGGCAGCGTCGGGGATAGCATTGATAATGCTGACTACCTTCGAGCTAGGTACCTGATGCGACGACATGATAAGAGTATTTAAGAGTCCGAATTTGTGTCCCCACTCTTGAATTATGATCTCATACCTTCGGAAATTTCCGTATACGATTTAAAAAAACTGTTATTTCGTAACCTTCGCTCGCTAGGGTTTAATAAGCTGCTTTACTACTGCCTATAGTCTTCGTTTACTGTTGCTTCTTGTATCTATCTAGTCCTGTCAAGATTAAAAAATCAGGTACAAGTCCTTAAAGACTAGTTAGCAACTACTCTCGATACGGAGAAATCAATAGCTGCCAAATTCACTAGTAGAGAGTGAACGACGTCGCTTGAGGAGGGACAAGGAGTAGTTAGAGTTTTGAATTGGGGGTGATTGGAATACCGTTCGTTTAAGGGAATTAAAGGTAGTAATTAGAGACAGTAACCGGGTGAGAATAGACCGTAGAGCGCGAGTCACATAGGGAAACACAGGAAGAACACCTCTCACATGTCCTGAAACCATCTGACGGAGTAAGAAAGAGTGGATGACGGGGTGGACCAGCGAGGCTCAGCCCCGTACCCACTACCGCTGGGCTGAAGGCTCGGCCGGATCCCAGACAGCGCAGTGTATCCACACGTATCCGGCTAGCCCCGCTCGGCGAGAAAGGGGGGTACACTGGGGCCTTCCGATGGAAACGGAGGGCTAAAGCGGTAGTGACCGAGCCTCCTCGTGCTCGGCTACTCTCTCCTATAGGATATCTGTGGGCCAGACTCCCCGCTTGTCTTCACGGCGGAGTCAAAGCTTGGTAGTTAGGGAAGACAGCAGGCGGCGCGGAACCCTTGCGAGACGTGGTAGGCCGATAGGGCACTCTAGTGTTCGCTGGAGGCTTCGGACTCGGACTCGTGATTGCGGAGGCCAATGTCTCGTTTAACGGGCTTGGAAGCCGCCCCCGCTACGAGCTGTAACTGGGACTGGTTCTTCTTTTTGTTTGGAGGGCTAGGAGCAGCGGGGATAAGGAATAAATGGACTCTAGCGGCTAGATGCGATATGATTACAATAACTGCGCCGTGAAAAACATTACTTTCTTACATCCTTAACCAAAGTTTACCTCTATTACTATATATCACCTAGTTCACGTCATCTACCATGGTAAGGCACAGGGCATGGCGGTAGGGCATAAGTCATTACGGTAGGGCTCGGCACCTTTGTATATATCGAGAGTATCTGTCTTCATAGATAGACTCCATCAAGAATCATCACATTCAACACCTTCAATCACTCGTGAACGAGTGACCGGATGTGATACGATACTTAGCTCGGTTCTTGGTACATTGGGCCTCAATGGGCAAGTATGCAGCGATTCAAATTGATTAGTTTATGAGATCGAAAAACTGAGAACTAGCATGCTGGGAATCGTACTAGCTACCCAACGCGGCTGTCTCGTATGCTGTTGCAGTGAAGCAGTGAAGGGATCATATTGCCATATATGTATATCCGCCATAAAAGTGATAGGTATATATAGAGAAGTAAAAATAATATTGACACCAAGAATCAGAAACCAGCTACCATTCATGACTTAGCAAGCCTCATTCATCATCATAATACCGAAGTGAGCGCTTCCAAAACCGTCGAAACTTGACATAATTCGACTTCTTAGACCAGTACCAGGGCATAACCCGACGGCGGTCCAGCGAGTATCCATAGGAAAAGATGCAGGGTCCCCACGGAACGAAATCAAAGTAAACCCCAACGCCGAAAAATATAAGCCACGACATGCAACAAATAAGGGCCATATACAGCGGCGAAGCCATCATGTGAAACATGTTCCCCCAAAGATCTAAGCCCTGAGTCATAAGGCCCGCTAAGCCCATTTGCCTAGCAAGCCGCCAGACAAATTCTGATGGTCCACGTTTGATAAGTCCTGATACGAATGGGACGACTAAAGCCGTGTCAGAGTTCCATAAGCAGCGATGCGCCACAAGCACAGGGGACTACAAGCAGAATACATACATTGTAGGATGGTCTGAACGATAAAGACGTGGATCCAGATCAGCGTTCCATGAGCAATGAGCCACACCGCAGGGGACCGCCAAATAGAGTGTCGATATCCTAAGGCATACAGTCGCTGGTATATCTTCGAGGTTTCGGCTGGCAGATCAAGCTCAGTATACCCAACTATGTTTAGGCAAAAGCGGGAGGGGAGCCAGCTACGATCCCTGCGAGCTTCGAGGGTATCGAGAGTCCGATGCATCGCAAAGTCACTGATCCAGTGAGACATGGCAAGAACCGACCGAGCTCCAAACCCAGACCGTGGAGGGTCTACAAAGCCGGGATACCGCGCCAAGAGCTCCAACCACACACGCTCCACTTTTGCCTTTAACACTTGGGGTGACCCTGGCTGCCATCCTTTTTGATAATACTGCTGTGTTTGTACAGTAATTCAAAGATGCAATATCCTCCACGGCGGGTAAACTGGTCGGGTAGTTTCGGGGATTGGGGCTGAAACACAAAATCAATGGTGTCGATTTGGAGAAAGTCTGGATGGAGTATGTCTTTCACATGCTCTGAGAGGTCGTTAGCTTGGAGAAATTGCGCCAGTTCGTAAAATCTTCTGTTGATGGCGCTTGGGGCCACGTGGCGGTATTTGAAGAGGTCGCTATCATCGTCTTTCACGAGAGGAAGACTGGTGTTGAAAGTATCATAGCATTGAGCCCCATAATCTACTCCCGGTATTTGTAGCTCGTGGAGTTGGTGAGTAGCCCTAACTGTTAACATCATAGCCCATCACTAGCGGCAAAGAATCGACTGGACTTACGCAAACCAAATGTCAAAGTGGTGCGCCTTCAGAATCAAGTAATACGCGCTTCCCCAAGTACCACCTTTGTCGCCAGGAAAGAAGCAGATGGAACGCATGTCTGCTCCGTGGCCTCGGACCAGGAGATTGAACACCCCTCTATCACCCTTTAATATAGCTCGTTGCGCCAAAGTGCCGTCTGAACTATAACATATCTCATCGATGGGCGCTTTCGGGTTCTCAATGCTACTTTGGGGGTTAGAGATTGGAGATGTTGCGGAGCTGGGCGAAACTAACCTTATCAAATCGCGCCATAAGATGTACTTCTGTCGCGCGCATTTCCAGCTAGGTAGCTCTATTCGACAAAGATCTTCGAATCGGCATTCTAACAGTGCACTAACAAAATCGGTATGCCCCCGGCGGAAAGCCCAGTCCAACGCTGCGTCGCACTGTTGAAATTCGGTCTTGTTTCCAATGATTGAGCACAGGGCGGCAAGATACTTCCCCCCTTTACAGCATTTTCGCCAGTACTCTACGGGTGTGTCCCATCCATCACCAGAGCCAGATACCCAACCCAATGCTAGAGAGTGTTCAAGCTTCAGCGTTGTTCCTTCAAACTCCCACGTAGTATCTGCGAGGGGCCGGAGAGACGGGTCTTGAGTCCCGGCTCTGCCGCGCTGCGCAAACTCATAAATGAGATGGAGCATATCATGATGCCCCAATCGCGTTGCCCAGAGGAGCATTCGTCGAGTCAAAGCACCGTTGCATGGTGTGACTTTTGCACCCAGTTCAAGGAAAAGGCGAAACAGGTCAGTCCTATTCCTTGCAACAACACGTTCAATGGCAAGGCCGAGAAGGACAGGAAGGGGATCGAGATGCGTCACTCGGGGCGCAATGACACGCGACTCGCCATGACCAGCTACCTCCTCAGCGGGTAGCTGAAAATCAATCCCTCGGGAAGCGAGCTCTCGGACCACTGCCGCCGCTTCATCTTTCTTTGCAAAACACCATGCAAAGTGAAGAGCAGATTCTCCGAGCTTTGTCCTGCTGTGTACATCGCAACTTGAAAATGACAGCAGACACTTAACAGTTTCGTATTGGTCGTTTTTACAACCCAGCAAGAGAGATTTATCGCCATCGTGATTCCGGAGGTTAATGTCCATGTTGTACTCAGTTATAAAAATCCGGACCCAACCCACGTGTCCGCAAGCAACTGCCCAGTGGAGAAATGTATCTCCGCGACTGTTGATATCCCTTTCAATGAAGTCATTCGAATCCTTTTCGAGATAGGCCGTAACCCTTTGTGAAAACGTCTCGGAGGGGTCCATGGAGAGTTCCTTGTCATACATTCTCTCCACCTTGCTCATGATGGCTAACCTATACAAATCGTAGTTTCCTTCGGCAAGATCTTCAAGCGCAATGACATAACCGTTGGCTGCAGCATCCCTTAGCCACTCTATTGTTTGTGGGGGAGAATCAAAGGTCGGTTCAGTCTCAAAAATCCGTTTGACGACTGCTTTGGCCACTCGCTCTCCTAATTCTGCTGCTTTGACAAGGTAGTCCAGATGCGTTGGCAGGCCGGACTCGGCGGGAGGCCACGTAAAACGCTTCAAACCGGTACTAGGATACCCGAAATTTGTGAGAGAGCAGATGGCCAACTCGTACAGTGCCCGGGGCCGTCGAGGATCGGCTTCATTTTCTGCGATGGTTTGCAATGCATCTACGATTTGATCTTTCACAACCCCGCTAACGGCACGAAAGTTTTGATAGCTGATGCATATATGTGCGATTTCAACGATTAGCGTTAGACGGTACTCCTTGCCTTGTCCGTAATGTATTCATCAACTAAGGGTAACTTTTCTACAGTGACAGGAATTAGCATGGTCATCCTACTCCGATATTAGCAAATTCACCCTGGTCAATCGAAAGTTCAGTCCAATATTACCCATCCCGGTCTACACAACTGACACGAAGGCGTTTTGTAACAGACTCAAGCGACCGGTTTTTTGGGTCTATTCTAAGAGTATTTTGAAAGAGAAACTCCAAAAGGTCGTGTTTCCATTGCCTATCTGTAGAGTTTTGAAAGGATTGATACACCTGTAACTTGGCCTTCGAATAATACAAGTCTTCGCATTGAGCCTCGTAGGGTTTTCGAATTGGAAGTTCAACATCGGGAAACAATACTCTCCAAAAGAGCATTCCGAGGGAGAAAACATCAGTTGCTCTTGCGTGTTCCGGATTTATGATACCTTTGAGAGCCTCTGGTGCAATATATCCATATGTGCCTCCAGGAAGAGAAGTTAAGGAGCCAGTATCGATTATTGAATGGCTGAAGTCGGCAATCTTAGCAGTGAAGTTGAATTGGTGAGAATTGTCTTCGTTGGAGTCTGTATTCCGGAATAAGAGAACGTTGTCAGGTTTGACATCTCCGTGGATTACTGAGCATTCATGAATTTGCAAAAGACCACAACTGACGTCGCGAAGAATCCTGAGTCTAGCCTGAAACGGCAGATCAGGATTGGAACTTAGAAACTCTTCAAGTGTTGTTGCTGCTTGTTCGAGAAGAAGCTGAGGCTCGGCCCAGGTGCGTATCTGGGGTGTGCTGAAGTCGTGGACATGGTAGTACCAGCCAACTCCACGCAGGGTGACCACATTCGGGTGTCGATATAAAGGATCATGGCTCATAATCTGTAGCTCTTTCATGAAACTCTTGATTCCAGAATCGTCTGCGTTCCGCTAGTTAATTGGCCTTTGGGTACTCTTTAATATGGTGTTCTGTTTCACCGTCACGACTTCGTCTTGCGTAATCTCGGACGGCCTGTCGAGTGTGACCTGAATCAAAGTTACTCTGTAAACGGCACCAGTGCCGATGTCCGAACCGTCATTGTTCGGATCTAAGCTCTGCATATCGATATACCTGCCTCTAGAATAGATTCGCGAAAGCAAGGTAATGAATGCAATAAAGTCGATTGTGTGCGATGAGGTATTCTGCGACGTCTTGGGGTGTCGGGTAAGGTAGCCACTCACGGTGTGGGAATCATTGAAAAAAGAGTCGCAATTTGAAGCCCAGCACTTTGAATCTTTCGTCCATACCTGGATTTTATTCTCAAGGTCTGTGGGAGTTTGATCACTTTCTGGAACTACTCCACTGGGCCCAGCGCCACTGCCTCCGCGAATTGAACTCGAGTTGGATGGCGGCTGTGTGCCAGACGAGGTGGGGTCAGACAAAGGAATTGTCTTGATGTTGTGTAGTGCATCTGATGAGCCAAAAGTACCAAGCTCAAGATCGACCTCGGCCTCGCCTTCTCCATCAGTTGCTTTCCAGCTGGTCCTTCGGTGAACGCTAGAAAGATCAGATTCGCCCATGATGTTGTCCTCACAGATATGGGGTGAACTGGGATATCTCGAAGTTACTCGCAACAGAAGGGTGAAGTAAGCAAGTTGCGACGTGTAGTTGTGTGAAGGTTATAATAATTAGGATAGGATATGGTTGAGCTTATGGACAAGTCAAGCTGGTACTGCAGCCCGGACCTAAAGCTTTTACAGAATCGGGTGCTCCTAGAAACACATACTTAAGACTGAGACACTCGGATGTATAATGACTTCGCCATGTTCCAGGATTGAGGAGCAGTGACTGTAGAGTACGTACCACTGGGCGCATATCCACACTGCCACATGCATCTTTAAGACAACATCGATATAATATGATCGGAATTTCAACAGAGATTAGCAGGCTAACTATGTAGCTGCGCGCAGACTTGTGCCAGAGCTGCAGAGCTGCAGAGCCTCTCTTGCCAACAATTTTCTCCGCCAGCGAAATTTAATTTATACCACGTTGTGGCTGTGCGATCTTTTAGGAAAGCGCAAATGCTTGCTGCCAGCAAATATGTGTCGAAACTTACCTGTAAAAGGTAGGACAACGTTCCATCATTACCACATTAGTTCAAATCTCGCTGTGTTTCACAGGTTGAGACGAGATGCGTGCAGCGAATAGTCATCTATTAATAGACCCTCAGTCTCAATTGGACCACGATGTGAGACTATGACCACTCAGACGCTCAATATATGCATTAATGTGCGCCGGTAAATCAGGGCGCCTACATTAGTCCGCACTTGTGTTGGCAGAATTGTTCATACAAATTAGACCTCTTTACAAGTACATCCTGGGCATCTTCACGAAATCAAAACTACTCTATCGATGGCAGAACCAGTAGGCCTCACTTTGTCTGCGGTCGGACTGCTGCCCATGTTTGATACAGGTTTAAGTTGTATGGCAGACTCGGCTCCATAAGGGATTATTCTGCGGATCTTAAGACCCTAGGGATCACGTACGAAATCGAGAGATGTCGCTTCCAGGCACTACAGGATGAGTTACGCCACTTAGATACGACAAGTGAAGAGCAAAAGAACTCTACATCGCCAGCCGAAGCCCACGCTCTGAAGACCTTGCAACAACTAATCGACGCTCAAACAGGTCAGTTGAAAAAGGGAAGTCATCTATCTGAGAAGCATGCTCCTGTGAAAAGAAAATCGGGCCATTTCTCGCTCCCACAATTATGGAATAGATCTGCGGCAGAGGACCACGAAACAGAAGCAGTCACTACGCCTACCCTGCGCAGAACCATCGCTTGGGCAGCCTCGGATAAGTCTCGTTTTCAACAAACTATTCAATATTTGAAGGACTGCAATGACCAGCTAGAGCTGATTGCTTCCCGAGACTTAAAACAATTACGGGACTTTAAAGTCAGAGTGGCAGTACTGTCGCCGGTAAATGATGAAGGAGAGCTTCAGCAGCTCATGTCGCAAAGTTCCAAATCCGGATATAAGTGCATTTCCAAGGGCGCAATGGTGAAAAGTCAGCAGTCGGTAAATAATTCTCAGACAACGAATGCATCGCATCACGGCTAATAATACTGCCCTTAGACATACGAAAACCATCCCGATTTGAAGACTTCAGTTACCCACAAGCTTCTCTGGAGCTCTGTGAGAATCTCTTTAGGCGTTGATAGTCGGATAGATCGCACCCCAGCACAAATGATGGACCGAAGCGAGGACCGCGATATTCCAGTGTTGATTGAGTGGCGAGAAGGGTTCCAAACCACCAAGTCGCCAACCCAACGTGAAACTCGTCTCGACAATCTGACGGAAATGCTCGGGAATATGTTAAGCACGGCATCAGATTCCACATCACACACGGATGCCGTGATTGATTTTAGGGTTCTAGAGTGCCTAGGGTGGATCACGGAGACTGGGGATTTTCACCGAGTCGGCCTCGTTTTTAGATATCCTCGTTTCGCCCGAAATCACGGCTCAACTTTGCCAATTGTTTCTCTGCGAGATCGGATCGTAGCGTATCGCAAACGGCGGGAAGGAAACGTTCCAACACTAGGAGCACGATTTGCACTAGCGGTGGGTTTAGCCAAAGCCCTTGGAAATCTATTTTCTGTGAATTGGGCCCATCGGAGATTGCGAAGCCACAACATCCTTTTCTTCGGCAACGAAACCCTCGACGCACCCTTCCTCTCCGGTTTTACTTACGCACGCCCGCGAGAGGAACTAAAAATCTCCAATCCTCGCGATGAAGACCCCGATTACAACTACTACCGCCCCGAAAACTATTTAGACCTTCTGATGCACTATTGCAAAACTTCTGATGACACTCAAACCTCATCGTTACCGGTTACTGTCGGATTGGACGTTTATGCTCTCGGGGTTGTTTTGCTTGAAATTGCGGAATGGCGCACTGTTGAGGAGATGGAATACATGGAAAAACGATCTGGGGAAAGTCTGATGAAGAGTCAGCTAATCTGGAAACATGTTGGGAATTTGGGGGCTCGTGTTGGTAATATCTACCAGGGTGTCGTGGAGAGATGTTTACAAGAGGGCTGCAGCGACTGGAAGGAGAAGTCGGTGGAAGAAGCTATGGCCGTGGCCGTTGCTGTCGTTGAAGAGCTTTCTAAATGTCGCGCGTAGATCATTAGAGGAGATTCGAGATATTATATGACAGCAAGAATTTAGGTTTCCGCCGCAAAACATCCCCGAATTGAAAACCCGATACCGAATGACGTCTGTAATCTGCCTGAGGTCGGATATCGCGGTTAGCTGTCAGATCAGCCAAGTGCATAAGCGAGAAAACTAACTCACATTTGCAATGACAGCTTACAAGATCCAGCGTATGAGTGGATAGATAGTTGAGTGTGAGTGATAGGATCATTCTGTTTGACATTGCGATGACGAATTTCATCCCCTCCTGCTCGTGTGCTTTTCATTAGGCTGAACCGTTCAGTGGGGTACCAGGCCTTTACCGACACCTTAACCTTCGCACCGGAGGTGTTGCCGGGAAGCATAAGCCCTCAGCCCTAATGTGCTGAACGACGTCTGAGAATCGTGCCCTTGTCTGACATGGTTTGTCTCGTTCCCAGCCTGCGAAATAAATTTTGGCCAACACGAGCTTGCGAGCGAGGCTAGAAATATAGGCACGAGACAAGTGACAATAACTTGCCATACCTATAATTCTCTGAACGGCTTTATGCAAGCAAATACATGAACCAGGCGTCCCGAGGATCATGAAAGGCTATTCGGACTAGGCCAGATACTTGAGGCTCTCCAAAGGGGTTAAAGCAAGCCTATTAGTTGGTATATCTACGCTCACCGGGCCTCCACGGAGAGCGAACCAATTTCATTGGTGTAGCGATGCACACGGGAGGGGGCCTCGCCCCGCCCCACAGATCGAGGCCCATTTCATCACAGGGGAAGTCCCAGGGATTCTCCATCCATGTGAACTACCTATGACCTAGCTACTTCGCTGAACTTAGGACTCCGATTAATGAAGGATGTGGTCCCAGAATTGCGACACCCTATAGGGACGCTTACGATCCGATTTCTAAATGGTCGGAAGACAGGTTACCATGGTATCAGCAAAAATTTACACCAAACTTTAAAATCCCAGGCTATTGGCCACTCGCATTATATGAATAACGCCGGTAGACGTATGGAACCGATAAGATGTCCGCTATGCTAACCATCGATTGTTTGTTTGTTTGTTTGTAATCATATTGCATTCGGCCGCTGGTGGCCATGACATATCCATTACACATTTCCTCCCCGCTTCTTCCGTAACATAAAGAAACAAAAGCAAAGTCGCGAGTCCTCTTCCCCAAAAAACAAAACAAAAAACCGCCACACAAAAAACAACATCAACTTTTACACCCCCCCATCACTCGACTCCTTGTGATCTGAGTTCTCCGCCTCCTCCACCACTCCGCTAATTCTGCCAACATCTGTACAAGTTAAAAAATCCATCAGAGCCTGCGAACACTTTTCTTCTGCAAAAATGAGAGACATTGGCAATAAAATCTTTGGCTTCTTCAAAACCTTTTCGACACCCTCATACCCCTCCTCCCCCTCTTGCCCATCAACCCAAAGCCTTTTTTGTTCTCGTTTCCATCTTTTACACCACTTAAAAAGGTGGTCTCTTGTCTGATATTCATGCCCGCACCACCAGCATTTCATATCACTTCTTTTTCCGATCCGCAATAGGTATTTCGCTATCAGTGCATGTCCTGACTTAAGCTGATAAAACCTCGCCGCAAT
>Ga0307515_10006091_pt1 | contig 24248 bp, 17 predicted proteins | sample 17_EM_MG_FD_194513 | JGI IMG/M metagenome (GOLD analysis project Ga0307515, IMG submission 194513) | Populus trichocarpa ectomycorrhiza microbial communities from riparian zone in the Pacific Northwest, United States - 17_EM | ecosystem: Host-associated > Plants > Roots > Unclassified | place... | reverse complement strand
AAAGCACAGCCATAGCTCGGGCTATGGCGAGCATTTGCAACGACGAGCCGGCGTCTTTTGGCGTGATGAGCGGGCATGAGCGAAAGACTCTCAGGCTCTTAGCCGGCGGTGTGCGTGGCGTGAGGCTCCGCCTCCACCGGCAGGCCTTCTTCGTCGATGGAGTGCAGTTCCTTCACCGGGCCGGCGGTCTTGGCACGTTCCGACAGCCTCAGGTAGAAGTTCGCCACCTCGCGCAGGTCTTGCTCGTCCAGGTCTTCGATGCCGATCATGCGGTTGCTGGCCTCGCGGTTGGCCGCCAGCAGTTCGTTGAGCTTGAGGTGGACGGCCACGCTGTCCTTGTTCTGGCTCTGCTGGATCAGGAAAACCATCAGGAAGGTGACGATCGTGGTGCCGGTGTTGATCACCAGCTGCCAGTTCTCGGAGAAGTGAAACAGCGGCCCCACCGCCGCCCAGGCCGCCACGGTCAGCAAGGCCACGCAGAAGGCCGCGGGCGAACCGGCCCAGCGGGTCACGCCCGAGGCGAATCGATCGAACGCCGTGAGCAGCGGTGAATGCGTGGCGGCGTACGAGACGCTGCTCGTGGAAGGCATCGAGCCGAGTGGCTCGTCGTCAGCGAGTTCGGTGTTTTTCAGGGTCTGCTTGCGCCGGGCGCGCCGGGCAGCGCCGTTCGGCGGATGATGCTTCACTGCCGCAGCGGCTGCACCACCGGTGAAGCCGGCCTCGAGACCGAGAAGCCCGCACGCGGCGGGGCGGAGAACAAGCCCTCGGTGCCGTCGACCGAATGCTCATCGGCGTTCACCAGCATGGCCTGCTTGGGGTCGAACAGCGCGGGGTCTTCCACTGCCAACAAGACACCGGCACTCAGCGCAGCGAATGCCGTCACGCCGACGATGAAGTTAGGGGTGGTTTTCATGGTGTCTGGCGGATGGTCGCTTGAAGTTGGTCTGTCGAAAGCCGATGTGTGAAGGGTACGAAGCGGCGCGCTCGGCGAACAGGCCCCTGTCATGAGAAACGGACAAGTCCTACACCGGCGAGGCGTTCCGGCTGACTATCGCAAGATGGACCCGTCGGCCTTCAGCATGACGAGTTCGACGAACGTCACACCGGTGCGGATGCCCTTGCCGTAACGCACGAAGAAGCCGCCCAGGTCGTGGTCTGTCATGGACTCGAGGGCGGACACGAACCGATCACGCGTCAGCCTGGCGCCCGTGCGCTTGAGTCCTTCGACGAGGATCTTCGCCTCGATGAAGCCTTCCAGCCCGAAGTACGAGGCTTCCACGCCCGGCTTGTGGAGTGACATCAGCCGCCGGTATTCATTGGCCAAGGCCGATGCCGCGGTGAACGGTGACGGCAAGGCCTGCGCGAGCACGATGCCGGCCGCGAGCGGCCCCAGTTCAGTGTGCAGATCGTCGATCCGGATGGGAGACAGGCCCATCATGACTGCCTTGCCCCGGAGCCTGATGTACTCGCGTGCGACCGCTGCGAATGCCTTGGGCAGGACCGAGACCAGAATGGTTTCCGGCTGGACATCGATCAAGCGTTTCGCGATGAGCTTCGGATCGTCCGAGCTGATGCTGAAGCTGATTTCCGGTGCCTCGAAGCCTGCCTGCTTCAACGCGGTTTTGTAGGCCGCCGCGCCAGCCGGCCCGAAGGATTCCTTGCACGACAACACGACGAAGCGTTTCGCACCGATCATGGCCTGGTGCTTCACCGAAGCAACCGCCTCGGTGAATGCAGACGCGCGAACCGGAAACACATATTTGCGGATCGGCCGCCGCGCGTCGTCGGCAACGTCATTGGCGCCGATGAGTGGAACACCCGCGCCATCGGCGATCCTGACGACGGTCGGGAGGGTCGGCGTTCCGAATGCGCTCATCAGAGCGAAGACCTTGTCGGTCTCGATCAGCGCCTTCAGTTCAACCTCGGCCCGTTCGGCACTGTAGCCATCGTCGCGGTCCTTCACGACGATGCGCCGGCCCGCGACGCCGCCTTTGGCATTCACTTCGGCAATGTAGGCGTCGGCACCATCTGCGTGCTGGCGCGCCATCGCACCGAAGAGCTTGGAACTTTGCGGCGAGAGCCGCCCCACCGTCACGGTTGCCCGCGTCACCCCGTTCTCGTCGACGGATTGCGCGTGCGCTGCGATCGGGAGCAACAAAGGAGACAGGAAGACGGCTCGGCGTCGAGATGAAATACGCATCCGACGATGCTAGAAAGCCAGCCGCCTCCCGTCTTGCTCGAACCCTGATGGGCTGATGACGGATTGCTCCTCTTTCAAAGACGCACGCCGTTCTGTTGACAATTCACAGACGTAGTTCACGGCCTCGCCCCCGGCGCGGCGTTCATCCAGCGTGAACAGCCCCCAGCGAGGTCACGATCTGCGCAAAGGTGGGCCGGAGTTCGGTCCAGGCCTCCAGCGCCAGGCGTTCGGGGTGGCGCATCACGCCGTTGTGCCGCAGTTCGGCGAGCGCACCGCGTGACGCGAAGACGATGGCGTTGCCTTCGCGCTTGACGTTGACCGTCAGCACGCTGAAGTCGAAGCTGCGCTCGATGCGGCCGACGAACAGCCGGTAGTCCGGGTGCTCGGTGTGCAGGTTCACGACCAGGATGCCCTGGGGCGCGAGCATCTGGAAGCAGTCGTCGTAGAAGGCCTGCGTGCCCAGGCCGTCGGGCATGCCGGCGTCGTCGAAGCCGTCGACCAGCAGCACGTCGAAGCGCTGGTCGGTTTGCGCGGCGAACTGAACGCCATCGGCCTCGACCACGCGAAAGCGCCGGTCGTCGGGCGGCACCTTGAACTGGTCTCGCAGCGCAATCACATGCGGGTTGATCTCGACCACGGTGATGCGGGTCTCGGGCAGGTGGCGGTAGCAGAACTTGGCGAGCGATCCGCCACCCAGGCCGATCATCGCAATCGACTGGGGCCGGCTGTTGAACAGCAGGAAGCCCATCATGGCCCGCGTGTATTCGACGTCGAGCGCATCGGGGTTCTGCAGGCGCATGCGGCTTTGCAGCTCGCAGAGCGAAAAGTGCAGCGAGCGGGTCTTGTCGTCTTCGTGGACGAAGGGCTTGGCGTGCGCGAAGGGTGATGACATGCGGCGTTGACCCCAAGGTGCGAGCGGAGGCGTTGGCCTCACATCATGTCATCGCGGGGCTTTCCCCCGCAGCCTTCCCTTCTTTCATGGCGGTTTCGGCGTCGGCGCCGTTGATGGCGCTCGACTCGCCAAGCGGCCTTCAGGCCGCGGCCAGCGCCGCGATTTCTGCGTTGCTGAGCGCGCCGTTGTAGATGCGCAGGTCTTGCATCCGCCCGTTGAAGCTCGGGTCGTTGCCGTACTGCGAACGGCCGAGCCATGCGTTGGGCGTGTCGCCGAGCTGGAACGGCGTGACGACGATGCCGCTGCCCTCGCCGACCTGGACGCCGTCCACAAAGAGCTTGCCGACGTCGCCCGCCAGCTTGACCGCAACGTGCACCCAGCGCCCGGTGGGCAGCGCGCTGGTCGCGACGATGTTCTGCTCACCGAAGTAGTGGCTGCGCGTGGCCGTGAAACGCAGCTTGCCGCCGGCGTCTCGCGGGATCAGCGCCATGTAGGCAATGTCGCTGGTGCCGAAGTCGAAGATGCGCGTGTTGTTGACTGCGGCGTTCCAGTAGACCCAGACGGCAACGGTGAAGTCGGAGGTCTGGGCCAGCACGTCCGCCGGCAAGGCCACGTGCGCGCCCTTGCCGTCGAGCGACAAAGCGTTGCCGCTCTTGCGGCCGGCGCCCCAGCCGGCGGTGCCCACCAGCTTGCCGTTTTTGGCCCGCCCCGCTGTGTCGCTCGCGGTGGTGCCGCTGGCGGCATTCAACGGCAGCAGCGCCAGCAGCTCCGGCGCGGTTGCGGCACGCACGACGCTCGATGGCTGGCTCTCGCCAGCATCGCCGACCGAGGTGACGGTGTAGTACCACACGCCCTTGGCAGGCGCGTCGGTGTGGGTGCGTGGGTCTGTCGCGCTGGCGATGGTGGCGAACGGGCCGTTGGTCGAGCTGGCGCGCTTGACGTTGTAGCTCTTCGCCCGCGCACTGCCCCACCACGACAGGACCACCTGGCCATTGACGACGTTGGCGACCACGCCGCTCGGTGCGATCAAGCTGGCGTAAGCGTCGCGGCTGTACGGCAGCGTGCCGAAGCCGGGCTCGTCGCCGACCCAGTCGAGCTTCTCAGGGCGCAGCGAAGCGGCGATCGTCGACATGTACGGTGCCGACAGGCCCTTGCGGTTGACGTAGTGGTTGTACGCCGCCTCCCAGGCATAGCGGCCGTTCGGGCCGTCGGTGGCCACGGTGGTGAAGGTGCCCTTGTTGGTGGTGTACGGCGTGAACGGCAGCGTGTAGCGCTGGCCGGCGGCGTCGTTGAGGTTGGCCTTGGCCACGTATTCGGCGCCCGCCAGCAGGCGGTTGTTCCACAGGCCGTACAGGTCGTCGCCCTGGTTCCATGCCATCTCGCTCAGCATGCTGCCGAGAGAGATGCCGAGCGTGGTGTGGCCCATGTCGCGCGGGCTCTCCTGCCACTGGCCGAGGTGGCCGGGGTGCACGTAGTGAACCATGTGCGGCAGCGAGCCGTTGCCGCGCCCGGTCTTGTAGTAGGCCACCGCCTCGTTGTAGAGATCGCTGCGGTCGCAGAAGATGCCGATGGCGAGGATGCCGCAGATTGCCTGCAGGTCCCAGTTGGCCCAGTGATTGGTGATCTTGGAGCCGGCGTGGTTGACCAGGAAGCCGCTGATCCACGGGTAGAACAAGTCCAGCAGCATCTTCTGGAAGCGCGCCAGGTCGGCAGCGGCCCAGCCGGTGTAGGTGCGCATGATCTCGCCGGCGTTGGCCCACTGGTAGCCGTACAGGCCGGCCGCGAGGATCTGGTCGTTGTTGCCGGTCAGCGTCTTCATCGTCGACGACCAAGCGTTGAGGTAAGTCACCGCCGCGTCCGCATAGGCGGTGTCGCCCGAGACCTTCCAGCGCAGTGCGAACTGGTAGGCGCGCTGCATGTCTTCGACCATGGCGCGGTGGTTCTCGCCGGTGCCGCCGCGGATCACCGTCTCCAGTGGCGTTGGTGCCCGCCCGAGCTGAGCGCGGCCGCTCTTCGTGAGCGCATCCCACCCGCTGACCCAGGGCTGCTCGCCCTTGGCGAGCTTGTCGCGCATGCGGGTGAAATCGGCCTCGGTATGCAGCAGGCCGGGGTGGGTGAAGGTACGGGTGGCCGTGGTGGCGGTCGTCGTCGTTGTGGTCGTTGTCGTAGTGGCCGCGGCGGACTCGGTTTCGCCGGCATCCGCGGCAACGCTCGCACCTCCGTCGTTGGAGCCGCCGCAAGCGGGCATGAAAGCAACCATGGGCACAGCCCCCAAGCTGAACAGCAGCCGACGCCGCAGCATCATGTCGTCGGCCCCATCGAGGTCTTGGGAGGGATGCTTAGCCATGGGTGTCTTCTTTCTGTGCGGGGTTCACGAGGCCGGTGATGGGCCATCGGTTTCATAGCGCCGCAGTGTCATCGCGGCACGGACCCGAGTCATGACCAAACCCTGACGGTGGCGTAACAGCGTGAACGCGCGTTTACGCCGCCAGTGGGCTTGCGCGTGGTGATTCACGCCGGCGAACGCGCTCTGATGCGCGATATCGGTGACGCTCGCACTCAGAACTCAGCTTGGATTCGCCGCTTCGTTCGCGGCCAAGCTTGCTTGCGGAAACTTCCCGTTGCGAAGCTGAACCTGCCTTGTCTCGATGCATGTGGACTTGGAGCGCACCTCGCCTCGTCTGCTAGCTGTACGCAGGAGGCGGAGGCGGGTCAACTCGACTTATTGCCGGGTTCGTTGAGTCGCGTATCGAAGAGGGCGCTGCCGCAGTTCGGGCACTTCGGGATCTTGTCGCCCTTCTTGACGTGCACTTTCTCGTGGCATTTCTGGCAGCGGAAGTCGCCGGTCTTCTGCGCTTCCTCGCCGGCATGTGCGCTCATGGCTGCTGACCTCAGCGTGCAGGGCGCGAGGGCTCGGAGATCCCCTCGAGCGCCTGCCCGGCCTGCTCTTCGCCGGCCTTCGTCGCCACGTCGCCGAGCGACAGCATCCCGACCAGGTGCTTCTCGCGGTCGACGACCGGGATGCGGCGCACCTGTGCCTTGCGCATCGCCTCGGCTGCTTCGTCGACCGACTGGGTGAACCACGGGTCGGTGGCGAACCCATCCGCCGTGGCAATACTTGCTGCTCATCTTTCAGAAATTGCACCGCCGCCGAACCGGATGATTGCATGCCACCTTGCGAGCAGGCGCTCGTCGATGGCTTCTACCGCGTCGTTTCGCCGCTGGTTGTAGCGGTCAACAGCGCGCTTGTTGGCCACGATCTCCGTGTCGGACGCATCGACTCGGCGCGCCTGCGTCATCTGCGAACCCGCACCCCGAGCGCACACGCCGTGTTCGCGCAGGGACGTTCTGCACGTCCTGCTGCAAAAGACGTGAGACGCGGAACAGGCCTAGAACACGAGCTGCCCGAGAAAGACCCCGAACACCAGCACGATCAGGAAGATCACCAGGGCGATGACGAACAAGACCTTCGCGATCGACCTCGCTCCCGAAGCAACGCCACTGAAGCCAAAAAAACCGGCGATCAGCGAGACGATGAAAAAGATGATGGCCCACTTCAGCATGTGATGACTCCTTGTTGGTTTGATGCTTGTGCATGCGGTGTTCGCTGGAGCGTTTACGTTTGCTCCAAAAACAGAATCTACATGCCGACGACTTGCGAGAGCCCCAAGACCACTCGGCGCATGGCTGACAGCGTCGAACGCCCAGCCTCCGTGCCAGCCACCCGGCGCCAGAACGAATCTCGTCATCTGCCTTGTCCTCTGGTCATCCACACTGGCCCACGTAGCCGCAGGCGGTGCAGAAGTCGCAGCCGTCCTTGTGAATCACGTTCGGGTTGCCACATTCGGGACACACCTTGCCGCTGAGCATGGGTGACGGAGCGCTGTCGGCCGGTGTCTCGAGCACGCCCATGTCGCGCACGGGGAAGCCCTCTTCGGTCAGCACGCCCAGCATCGCGTAGCGGTGGATGATGAGCCGCGCGAGGTAGGCCACGGTCGAGGGCCAGGTCTGCTGCCGGCGCTCACCGTGCGGCAGTCCCGGCACGAAGTCCATGAAGTGGCCCAGCGGCTCGGCGTAGTTGAGCAGCTTGCGCAGCTTCATGCCGATCCAGGCGGGGTCGATCACCCTCATGTCGAGTGAGAGCACACGGGCCAAGCCATCGAGCGCGCGCGGGTAGTTGCCGGAGAAGCCCACGGCGCAGGGGCGCGTCACCGGCATGCCATCCGGCGCGGGCAGCGTCACCTCCTTCAGCGTGAGGGTGAAGGCTTCGTCGGTCGCGGGGTTGCTCACGTCGACCGACCAGGCCAGCGTGCCCGACGGGCCGGTGTGCGGCTCGTCACGCGCAAACATCGCATCGATCACGGGCGTGGGCGCTGCGCGGCTCGCCGGGGCCGACGCATGCGGCAAGGCCTTGAGTTGTTCGCAGCGCCAGCGGATCACCGCGGCGGTGGCGGCCACCACGCCCGGGAACAGGCGGCGCTCGCCGTCGGGCGGGAACGGCATCTCGAATGCACGCTCCTCGGCCACGGTGGCCATCGCATCGAGCTTGAGCTGCAGCCAGGCCGGGTCGTCGGCGCGCAGGTCCATCGACAAGGTCTTGGCCAATGCGCCCAGGCCGCGCGGCTGCTCGGCGCCGTTGACCCACACTTCGAACGGCTTGGGCGAGCCGCCCTCGGTGGCCAGCTCGCCGACGAAGAGCGCGAACTCGCCGAAGGGGTGATGGATCATGAAGGTCCACGCCGCGTTGCCGCCGGGCAGCTCGGGGCGGCCCGGCCAGCGCAGCGACGACAGCACCGGTGCCGGCAGGCGCTCGAGCGCGAGACGCTGGTTGGCGTCGTTGAGCTTCATCACCGTGGCGGCGTTCGTGGTGGCCACCGGCGTCGTGCTCAGCACCGAGCCGAGCACGGCATTAGGCCGGTAGGTCGCCAGGCCCTTCAAGCCCGACTCCCAGGCCTGCAGATAGAGGTTCTGGAAGTCCGCATACGGGTAGTCGGCCGGCACGTTCACCGTCTTCGAGATGGCCGTGTCGATGCACGGGCCGACTGCCGCCACCATGGCCTCGTGGTCGAGCGCGCTCATCTCCAACGCGGTGACGAAGGCTGGCGTGAGCGGCGTCTGCTCACCCTTGAGGTGTCGGTACAGCCGCCAGGCGTGGTCTTCGACGGCGTACTCCTTGAAGCTGCCGTCGGGCATGCGCTTCTTGCGGGTGTAGCTCCAGCTGAAGGCGGGCTCGATACCGTTGCTGGCGTTGTCGGCAAAGGCCAGGCTGATGGTACCGGTGGGTGCGATCGACAGCAGGTGTGAGTTGCGCAAGCCCTGCGCGCGGATGCGCTCGCGCAGGCGCTGCGGCAGGCGCGACGCGAAGGTGCCGCTGCTGAGCAGCAGGTCGGCGTTGAAGAGCGGGAAGGCCCCGCGCTCCTGCGCCAGATCGGCCGAGGCCTCGTAGGCTGTGTCGCGTAGCAGCTCGGCAATGCGCCGTGCCATCGCGCGGGCTTCGGGCGTGTCGTAGCGCAGGTTGAGCATGATCAGCGCGTCGCCCAGGCCGGTGAAGCCGAGGCCGACGCGCCGCTTGTTGCGCGCCTCGTCGTGCTGCTGCGGCAGCGGCCACACCGTCACGTCGATCACGTTGTCGAGCATGCGCACCGCCGTGCGGGCCACCTCGGCGAACGCCGCTTCATCAAAGCGCGCCTGCGGCTCGAACGGGTCGCTGATGAAACGCGTGAGGTCGATCGAGCCGAGGCAGCAGCAGCCGTAAGGTGGCAACGGTTGCTCACCGCAGTTGTGCACCATCAACCCGTTGGCATCGAAAGCATGCACCTCACTGACAGTCACGTCGAACACCGGCTCGTCGCCCTGCGACTCCATTGAGGCGAGCGTGGCCACAAAACGCTCGCGGTTCAGGCCACGGCGATAGGCGGCGAGCGCATCGTCGAGCCGCTGCGCCTTGGCTGTGTCTTCAAACCCGACGAGATCCGCATAGCGGCGCAGGCTCTCACCGCTGATGACCAACTCGTGCTGCGCGCGTGTTTCGTAGTCACGCTGCGAACCTTTGCCGTCAGGCAGCGAGCGTAAACCGACTGGCCTGCGTTCGCGGTAGATCGTGGCGGCAATGCCCAACCGCAGCAGCATGCGTTGCGTCGCTTGCAACAAGCCCTCATCACTTTGCGAGAGGCGCACGCTGACGCCCTTGCTCTGGCTGCCCTGTACCGACCCGTCGGCGTCAAACAGGCCTCGCAGCAGGCCCACATAAAACGCGGACGACGCCTGCTCCATCGCCGCGGTGATCTGCTTCTGCCCGGGCGTCATGCCGAGCTTCAGTGCGAGATCGCGCAGCGCCGCGGACGCGAGGCGAAACTCGCCGCGCGCCTCGATCCGACGCTGCCAACCTCGGAAATCCGCGCGATGCGGCAAGGTCTCTGCGGCGGACTGAGCAGCCTGCATGATGTCGCTCGAACTGTGGAACGCGCCAGCATCGACGGCGACACCCGCATGGGCTGCCAGCTTGAGTTCGGGCGCCCAGACGGACAGCACCGCCTTGTCCACCTTGAGGGTGCCATCCCCGATCAGCAAACCGATGAGGTAGCCCTCGGCTTCGGTGTGCGTACCCTCCCAGCCGACCAGCTTGCGGTGATCGTGCAGCACGAGTTCATCCCCAACAGCCAGCTCGACCGCAGCAACCCATTCCGTCTCGAGCGAGTAACGGCTGCGCAGTTTGACGCGCCGCACAAGGTGCTCGGCAGTCAACCGCAGCGAGTGGCCTTCACGCGTACGCAGCTGGAACACCGGTTGAATTCCGGTCGCGAAGAAGCCCGCCGACTCGGTGGCGTAAGCCCGACCATCGACCACCGCGGTAAACGCCCGTCCGACCAAACCACCGGCTTGGCGCGGGCCCTCGGTTGTCATCACCCAGGTGTCGGCCGTGACGCATGGGTTGGTGCTGGCGATGGTCTCGCAGTACGACAGGTTGTTGTCGCGGTTGATGGCGTCGAGAAACAGCACGCCCGGCTCGGCGTGGTCGTAGGTCGACCGCATGATCTGGTCCCACAGCTCGCGCGCCTTCAGCTTGCGGTAGACCCACACAGGGCCACGCGCGTAAGCACCGGCAGCCTTCTGCGCCTCGCCCGGCTCGGCGCGGTGGACGAGCTCGATCTCGGTGTCGGCCTTCACGGCTTGCATGAACGCGTCGGTCACGCCGACCGAGATGTTGAAGTTCTTCAGGTCGCCTTCGTCCTTGGCGTGGATGAATTCCTCGACGTCGGGGTGGTCACAGCGCAGCACGCCCATTTGCGCGCCGCGGCGTGCGCCGGCGCTCTCCACTGTCTCGCACGATCGGTCGAACACCCGCATGTAGCTCACCGGCCCCGAGGCGCTGCTCTGCGTGCTGCCCACCCAGGCGCCGCGCGGGCGGATGCGCGAGAAGTCGTAACCCACCCCGCCCCCGCGCCGCATGGTCTCGGCGGCTTCGGTCAGCGCCACGTAGATGCCGGGGTGGCCGTCTTCTGGCTTGGCGATGGAGTCGCCCACCGGTTGCACGAAGCAGTTGATCAGCGTGGCTGACATGTCGGTGCCGGCGGCCGACTGGATGCGCCCTGCCGGCACGAAGCCCTGGCGCAGCGCCTGCGCAAAACGCGCTTCCCACTGCGCGCGCTCGGCGGGCTGCTCGGCCTGCGCCAGCGCTCGCGCCACGCGCTCGTTCACCGCCTCGACCGTGCGCTCGCCGCCTTTGGCGTACTTCTCGAGCAGCACCTCGCGGCTGATGGCCTGGCCGGGCAGATTGGCGACGGTGTGATTTGCGGCTTCGCGTGTGTCTTGCATGGGCGCACTCCTGGCAGCCACTGTGGCGCAAGGGTGGACTCATCGCGAATGCTGCAACGCAAGACCCCACCCCGGAGGCAGGGACTCGCGCTTTTTGCTGCGCTGCCGCAGCGGCCTGACGAATCAATCCCCGGGGCGTTGCGGCAGGAGAGTCTCGATCTGCGCCACGAAGCGTGCCGGCTCGATCGGCTTCGAGAAGTAGCCGTCGAAACCCGCCAGCTCTGACTCATGTGGACTGCCCGGCGCCGAGGTGCCGGTGACCGCGACGATCGGCGTCTGCGCGCACGCGGCGTCCAGCTTCAGCTGCTCCAGCACGCCGAAGCCTTGCAGCACCGGCTCGTGCAGGTCGCAGATGATGAGGTGCGGCCGCTCGCGCCGCGCCGCCAGGATGCCCGCCCGGCAATCGGTCGCCACGAGCACGCGGTGCCCGCCACGCTCGAGCAGCAGCTGCGCGATTTCGAGGTTGGTTGCTTCGTCTTCAATGATCAGGATTCGTGCCATGCGGGTTTTCTCGTACCCGATTGGAGCACCCGGAACGCATTGGCACACCTGTCAAACCTCTCAGGTTGGGAGGCAGTTCACGGCAAGAGACCCGCGTCGCATCAGGGCGCTTGATGCAAGGCCTGGCAGGGCCTATGTTCTGGGGTCGGGCTAGCCCGTCCCAGCGGAGCTTTCAGCCCGAACAAGAGAGCACTCAAAAGCACTCACGCTGCGGAGACAAGCATGACTAGCGGAAGCCGTGACACGCCACCCGGGCAAGGCGCGCCTGACTTGATCCTGATGGCCTTGTTTCAAAGCCGGTTGCGCGAGAGATCGCTGCACCTCGGCCAGGTGATCCAGCTGCAACGAAAACGGCTGTCGGCCTACGGGCGCGACAAGCAGGATGACCAGGACGAACGGGACGCCATGCGTGCCCGCCTTCGCATCGCCGAGCAATCTCTTGCTGCAGTGCAGGAAGCCGAAGCCCGGCTCGGCCTGGGCCGCTATGGTTTTTGCGACATCTGCCAGGAACCGATCGGCTGGGACGAGCTGCTGCAATCGCCTGAACAAACCACCTGCAAGAACTGCTGCGGCGAGGAGAAAGGCAGTGGCCTGCAGAACTGACGCCTCACTGGGCCAAATTTCAGGAGTTCAGTTCTGGCCCATCAGGTAGCGGATGAGCTTGCCGCTGTCGGCGGGGGGCATCTGCAGGATCACCGAATACATGTCGATGCTGATCGAGCACAGCTTGTCGCGGTCCACCCCGGGTGCCTGCGGGTTCTGCAGCAAGGCCAGGTCGCCGCCATACCGGCCATGCAGCGCAGCAACCACCGGCTGCAGCTTGGGTGCGACGTCGGTCTGCTGCGGTACCGCTTGCGGCGACAGCGTGGAGCTGCGCACCACCTGGCTCAGCGCAGCAGAGTCGGCCTCGATGGTGTTGGCCGACACGTAACGCGTCAGATCGAGCCGCTTGTCCGGCCCGCCAAAGAGAAAGCGGTAGCAAAGGTCACCGCTCTGGCGCCTGAGTTCGCCCATCTCCTGCACCATGACCCGCATGTATTCGGTGGCCGCTTCGTCAGACGCCACCGGCAGGCGCTTTTGCACCAGCGTCGTCATCTCGTTGCGCATGGACTCGACGAGTTCGGTCTTGTCGCGGCCTTTCATGAGTCCGTCACGCAGCCCGGACATCATGCGTTCGTAGGTCTGCGGGTCGTGCTTCTTCAAGGCAGCGAAGGTCGCATTGCCGGCGAGCGAATCGTCGAGCCGGCTTGCGTCATAACGCGCCTGGAGCGCGGGAGTTACGAACTGTTGCGCAAGCGCGAAAAGCGCCGCTGCCAGCACCAGCCAGGCCGCTACGAGCATCGATTTGAGCTGCGTCCGTTTGCCCATGGTCGGCACGATGACACCCGCGGCCAACGCCCCGCAAACGACTGCAACCACCACGCTGATCCAACCCATGCTTTCCCCTGTTCAAAAGGCCCGCGGCCTCGTTGTCACGCCATTTGCGGCGACGCGCAGTGGACCCGTCCCGCAAGCCTGCGTCAAGAACGCAATGCGTTGGGATGCTGCTACGCTCGCGGCTCGAAAACTCAGGGTGTACCCGCATCGCGGTAGTTAGGGATGTGAGCGGTACCCGGTTTGAATCAACAATAGCGCCCGGCAAGCAGCACACGCCTTGCTTGTACGAATTGATGCATCAACACATCGACAAGAGGTACTTCCATGAGCCAGATGTTGCCTTATGCGACGGCTTCCATCGGAGCCTCCTCCGTGGCACCGCGAAGCCACCTCGCCGATGAGCCCGCACGCATGATGTCCAAACTCCTCATCGTCGACGACCACGCATTGGTTCGTGTGGGCATCGTGACCAGCCTCGAAGCGGTCGAGAACGCGAATCTCCAGCTCTTCGAAGCCAGCACACTGACCGACGCGATCAACCTGTATCGCAGCGAACCCGACATCGCACTCGTGCTGCTCGACCTCAACATGCCCGACTGCAAGGGCCTGCAAGGCCTGAAGCAGTTTCTCGAAGCCTTTCCGCAAGCGCGCGTGGCCGTCATCAGCGGCACGCAAGACGAATTCGTGATCGGCCAGGTGCGCGCACTGGGTGCCGTCGGCTACGTCACCAAGGGGCAGGCTCCACGCGCCATGTGCGACACGGTGATGGGCCTCCTGGCCGCGGCGCAAGGCAGTGCGAACGGCGGCTTTCCGCGCTTCCCGAGTTCATCACGCTACGACCGCGTGGCCGAGCTCGGCCCGCGCCACCTCGAGATTCTCGAACTCGTGCTGTCGGGCTGTTCGAACCAGGAGATCAGCACCGCCACCGGTTTGTCTCTCGGCACCATCAAGAACTACGTGTCGACCATTCTGCTGGCGCTCGACGTCAAGTCCCGCTCGCACCTGATCAGCCTGTTCAGGTAGCTCCAGAGCCCAGTGGCTTTTCAGCTTTCGCCTTCCACCGCCGCCGGTCTCGCCGACGCACCCACCGAAGAAGGGCCTGAGCGCAGGCGCGAAAGAACGCGCGCTTCGCAGCTGATGCAGTTGTTCCGCTACGGCTACGCCGAACTCGGTGTGTCGTTCGCACTCGCCTTGGTGTGCTGGGCGTCATTCGCGATCTGGTGGTCACCAGGGCCGACCGTGTGGATCTGGGCCGCGCTGGTTCACGCTGCGCAAGCGCTGCACGGGCTGCTGATCTGGTCTTTCAAGCGCCAAGGCCGCGCGGCCTTGGCGCAGGCGGCGCAATGGCTGCGGCGCTACCTGGTCGTGGTGCTTCTGATGTCGCTGAGCTGGGGCGTGGCGCCCGGCCTGCTGCTCGTCTATCTGGGCGTCGTGCCCACCGTGCCGCTGGTGCTGCTGATGTTCGCGCTCGCCGCCGCCGGTGCACACCTGGTGTCGGCACACCGTTGGGCGATCTACCTGTGGCTGCTGCCGCTGCTGGCCCCGCTGACGGCCTACATGGTGTACCTCGGCATTCCGCTCACGCTCACCATCGCGCCGCTGGCCGCGGTGTTTTTGCTGGCCTGCGCCTTCTTCGCCAGCGCGCGCCACCGGCTGCTGATGAAGGAGCTGCAGACCAAGCTCGACAACGACGCGCTGGTGCACGCGCTGCGCCAGCAAGTGTTTCTCGTGGAGCGGGCCAACCGCGAGAAGAGCCGCTTCCTCGCATCGGCCAGCCACGACCTGCGCCAGCCGATGCATGCGCTGGGCCTCTTCACCGCCACGCTGGAGAAACGCCTCGCCGACACGCCGCTGCAGCCACTGGTGAAGAACATGATCCGCTCCATCGACGCGCTGGAGCAGTCGTTCACCTCGATGCTCGACATCTCCAAGCTCGACGCTGGCGTGATCGAACCCAACCTGCAGTCCTTCCCCATCCGCGATCTGTTCCGCGTGCTGCACATGCACTGCGCCGGGCAGGCCGAAGAGCTCGGCCTCGGCCTGCGCTTCAAGGCCGGCGGCAAGATCGTGATGAGCGACCCGCATCTGCTCGAGCGGGTGCTGAGCAACCTGATCCACAACGCCATCCGCTACACACCCGAAGGCGGCATCGTGGTCGTGGCGCGAACACGCGCCCACGCCGTCAGCATCGAGGTGTGGGACACCGGCATCGGCATCTCCGAAGACGAGCTGCCCAAGGTGTTCGACGAGTTCTACCAGGTGGGCAACCCGGGCCGCGACCGTTCGCGCGGCCTCGGCATGGGCCTGGCCATCGTCAAGCGCCTGGTGCTGCTGATGGGCCATCAGCTCGAGGTGCTGTCCACGCCCGGGCGCGGCACGGTGTTCCGCATCCTGATCAAGGCGACCGAGTTCGATGAGTTAGACAACCTCGTCGTCGCGGCCGACACCGTGCCCTCGCCCATCGACTCGAGCCGCACGCTGCTGCTCATCGACGACGAAGAAAGCATCCGCGTCGGCATGAGCGACCTGCTGCAGACCTGGGGCTACCAGGTGCTCACGGCCGCCACCATCCACGAGGCCTGCACCGAGGTTCGGCGCCATGCGGGCGTGATTGACATCGTGGTCTCCGACCTGCGCCTCGCGAACGATGAAGACGGCATCGACGCCATCGAGCGTGTGCGCGCCGTCTACGGCGCCCCGCTGCCAGCGTTGCTGATCACCGGCGACACCTCGCCAGACGAAGTCAAGCGTGTGCACAGCAGCGGACACCAGGTCTTGTTCAAGCCGGTGCGAACACGCGAGCTCTACGCCGTGCTGCGCAGCGTGCCGTAGATGCTGACGTCAAGCAGACGCGATTTCAGAATGCTTAAGGGCCGAGCGAGTCACCTTCGTCACTTGTGAAGCGATGATCACCTTGTCATCGTTCGGCCCTGTAGTCCGACATGAAGGGAAAGTCCGTGCGGGTCTTCCATAGAGCGGTTCTCGCCGGCACCTGCGCGGTGCTCTCTTCCCTCAGCATGCCGTCGCTGGCACAAGACGCCCTCGCTCCAGCCAGCGCCGTGGCACGTGATGCCCTCGCCCGCCACCGTGATGCAGACGGCCTTCTCGCCCTCAGCGCCGAAGGACGCGCGCTGTACGAACGCGACGTGATCAAGCTCGACGGCTATGGCTACTGCGGCCGCTCGATCGCGCTGGCCGAGCAAGGCGAGTTCCGCCAGAGCATCCGCGCTGCGAGCAAAGCCCTGCACGTGGGCAACACCACCGACAACGAAGACCTGCGTTCGCTCGCGCAGCGTGACCTCGCCATCGCCTACAACTATGCCGGCCTGCTCGACGAAGCCGAGCGCTTCGCCCAAGGCGCGCTCGCGCTCAAGCCCAAGCAGCCGCAGCAAGCCCACGCGCCGGCCTACAAGGTGCTGGGCGACGTGGCCGTCCGTCGCGGCCGCTCCGGTGACGCGGCCGAGGCCTACAAGCGCAGCCTCGAACTCGCAAGCGAGCGCTTTCGCCCGCTGGTGCTGGTGTCGCTGGCCAATGCTTACACCGCCGCAGGCCGCCCAAGCGAAGCCTTGCAGCAGCTCGACCTGCTGCCGAGGGGCGAGGCCGCCAAGCTCGGCGGCTTCTATGGGCGAAGCCGCGCCAATGCGCTGCTCGCCGCGGGCCTGAACGATCAGGCCTTGGCCTTGTTCAAGCAGATCGCAAGCGACAGCACGTCAGCCGATGCTGGCTACAACCGCCTGTGGGCCAACGAAGGCATCGGCCGCGTCGAGTTGAAGCGCGGCGACCAGCCAGCAGCGCTCAAGGCGTACCTTGAAACCGTGCGCCTGGCCGACAGCCTGCGCGGGAAGTTCCAAAGCGAAGAATTCAAGACCGGCTTGTTCGGCAACATCCAGAAGGTCTTCGACACCGCGCTCGACCTGAGCATCGGCGCGCGTGACTTCGAGGCCGCGTGGACGCTCTCCGAAGCCTCGCGTTCGCGGCAACTGCTCGACTCCATTCGCGACCGCGCGGCCGACACGCTGGCCGAACACCGCGTGACGCTCGCCGAGTTGCAGAAGACGTTGGCCTCCGGCGAAGCGGTGCTGCAGTTCCATGTGCTGGAGAACCGCAGCATCGTCTGGCTCATCACCCGCGCCGGCATGTCGGCCGCGGTGATCAACCAGGGTCAGGCCGGCCTCGCCGCGCTGGTCGAGAACTTCCGCAGCAGCGTGATCGAACGCCGCCGAGACACCAGCTCGCTGGCCGTGGCACTCAACAAGGTGCTACTCGCCGACATGGACCTCACGCCCGTGCTGCGGCTCTTCGTGGTGCCGCACGGCCCGTTGCACTACCTGCCCTTCCAGGCGCTGAACGATGGCCGCAGCTACCTGATCGAGCGAACGGCGCTCACGGTCTGGCCTTCGTCAGCCGTCGGTGCACGCCTGCTGGCCCGCGGCAATGCGCCCACACCGGCGCTGCTTGGCTTCGGCAACCCCAGCACCGACAAGAACGTGCCGCTACCCGGCGCCGAGCGCGAGGTGCAGCAGGTTGCCCGCCTCTTCAGGAACAGCGAGGTCTTCGTCCAGCGCGAGGCCACCAAGGAGCGCTTCAAGGCCGGTGCCGGCCAGGCCAACATGGTCCACGTCGCTGCACATGCCGAGCTGGACGATGCCGACCCGCTGTTCTCGCGCATCCTGTTCGCGGCCAGCAGCACCGAGCCGGGCCTGCTCGAAGCGCGCGAGATCTACACGCTCGACCTGCGTGGTGTGCGCCTCATCACGCTGTCGGCCTGCGAGAGCGGACTCGGCCGCGTGGCACGCGGTGACGAGATCATCGGCTTCACGCGTTCATTGCTCTCGGCTGGTGCGAACAGCATCGTCGCTTCGCTCTGGCCGGTTGCCGACGATTCCACCGACCTGCTGATGGGCCGGCTCTACCGCGAGCTCGCCGGCGGGCGCGACCTGATGGCCAGCATGCAGCTCGCCCAGCTCGAGGTGCAGAAGAACCGGCGCTTCGCCCACCCCTTCTTCTGGGCACCGTTCAACGTGATCGGCAACGGACGGCTGTTGATCGCAGGCGGCGAGGCGCGATGAGCGGCCAAGGACACGACATGAACCTCATCCGCTCGTTCTGCCTGTCACTTGCCACGCTGGCGGCCTTTGCGTCGGCAGCCCATGCGCAGACGCAGCCGCTTCGCAACTCGCCGCCGGCGCCCGCGGCGCCCGCCGCATCAGGCGTCGTCAGCAGCAACACGAGCAGCAGCGCCACCGACGGCAAGTTTCTGCTGAAGGAAGTTCGTTTCGGCCCGACGCGCCTGATGTCGCCCACCGAACTGCAGGCCCTGGTGAAGCCCTTCGTCGGCCGCGAGATCGACGCTGCGGAGCTGACCGTCATCGCTAGCGCCGTGCGCCGCGCCTACGAAGAACGTGGCCTGGGCATGGCCGGCGTGGGCTATCCGCCGCAAGACCTGACGCAAGGCGTGCTGCAGATCGCCATCGTCGAACCGCAGGTCGAGCGCGTGATCATCGAAGCCTCGCCCAAGCCGCCGGTGTCAGAGGCGCGTGTGGCCAAGGTGCTCGGCAACGCCGGCGTGCGCGCCGGCGAGCCGCTCGACCTGGAAATGCTGGACCGCGCGCTCTTTACGCTGAACGACTGGCCAGGCGTGGCCGCCAGAGCCACGCTGCTGCCCACCGGCGATGAAGGCAAGTACCGCGTCAGTGTGCAGACCGAAGCACGCCGGCCCTGGGACGCAAGCATCGATTTCGACAACCACGGCTCCTCGGTCAGCGGCCGTTATCGGCTCGGCACCCTGCTGCGCTGGAACAACCCGAGCGGCATTGGCGACAACCTCGACCTGCGGCTGCTCGTCTCCAACGGCGCTGGCACGACAGTCGGCCGCCTCGGCTACGAGGCACCGATCGGCGCCTCAGCCTGGCGCGGCGGCCTCGGTTATTCGCGCGTGGGCTACGAGTTGGGCGAGCAGTTCGAAGACGCCGGCTTCACCGGCAAGGCCGACGTGTTCGACGCCTCGCTGTCCTACCCGTTCCTGCGCAGCCGCGACGGCAACGTCGTGGGCCGCATGGCGGTGATGAACAAGAAGCTCACCGACGACATCGCTGACGTCGCATCATCCAAGAAAACCATTCGTGCGGCCGAGTTCACGCTGGCCTTCGAGTCGCGCAGCACCTTGTTCGGCGGCGGCTACAACGGCGGCAACCTTGGCGTGCAGTTCGGCAAGCTGAGCGACGACTCCGCCACGCCGCCGACGGACACCACGCCACTTGGCAACTTCACCAAAGTGACCGCGCAGGCCACGCGACTGCAGTCGCTGACGCGCACGCTGGCGCTCTTCGTCGGCGGCGCGGGTCAGTGGGCGAACAAGAACCTCGACAACGCAGAGAAGTTCACCTTGGGCGGCGACAAGGGCGTGCGCGCCTACCCTGCGGCCGAGGGTTCCAGCGACCTGGGCGCCATCATCAACGCCGAGCTGCGCTACTGGATCAGCCCGCTGTGGACCACCTACACCTTCTTCGACTGGGGCTACGGGCGCATCCGCAAGACACCCGATGCACTCACCGGTGACAACACCCGCACCCTCCACGGCTACGGCCTGGGCGTGCAGTACACCGACCCCGATCTCTTCACGCTGAAAGCCAGCGTGGGCATCCGCGGCAACGATGCGGTGCAGTCCGAAAACGAGAACCCGAAGGCTCGTTTGCTGGTGCAGATCCAACATTCGTTCTAGGAGCCGCCATGCGCGCACCCACGTACACCCCAATCGCCCTGGCCGCCTTGCTCGCACTCGGTGCAGGCAGTGCCTTCGCCCAACCCGCCGCCACGCAGCTGCCGGTGCAGCGCCCGGGCGGTGCCACCATCAATGCCAACGTGGGCGCGCCCGCCAACAACAGCCTGACCGTCACGCAGACGGCCAGCGGCAGCAACCGCGGGCTGGTGGAATGGGCGAGCTTCAGCATCGGCAGCCAGGCGAGGGTCAACATTGTTCAGCCGAATGTGCAGAGCGTGCTGGTCAACCGCGTGGTGGGTAGCGCAGGCTCCGGCCCGAGTGCGAGCGAAATCTACGGCAGCCTGTCGGCCAACGGCCGCGTGTTCCTGGTGAACCCGAGCGGTGTGGTGTTCGGTGGGTCTGCACAGGTCAACGTCGGTTCGCTGGTCGCCACCAGCCTCGACCTCGACCCCTCGATGACGGCCAACAACTACCAGGGCCTCATGAGCGGCGCCAATGTGCAGCTCAGCGGTGGCGGCGGCAACGTTCAAGTGCTCGGCGCCATCGACCCGCAGCGGCCACAGATCAAGGTGGCCGAGGGCGGCTCCATCGTGCTGGTCGGCCAAGACCAGGTGGTGCAGAACGGCAGCATTGCCGCGCCCGGCGGCAGCATCCACATCGGCACTGGCAGCGCCGCCACCTTGCGCCCGGTGGGCAACAGCGGCTTCGTCGAGCTGCTGACGCTGCAACCCGGCGCCGGTCGCGTGGAGCTTGGGGCGCAATCACTCACCGTAGCCAACGGCGGACGGGTGAACATTCAGGGCGATGACATCCGCCTGCACGGCGGCAGCCAGCTGTCGGCCGACGGCAGCACCGGCGGTGGCCGCATCGACGTGGGCAACGACGACACACGCTCCATCGTTGTCGAACAAGGCGCCACCGTGTCGGCCGATGCCACCGGTGCGGGCAACGGTGGCTCGATCACCCTGCGCGCCATGTACAACGACCACAGCGCCAACCCGGTGGCACGCGCGGACTACGGCGTGACCGAGGTGTACGGCAACCTCCGCGCGCGAGGCGGCGTGAACGGTGGCAACGGCGGCTCCATCGAGACCTCGGGGACGGCGGTCAACACACGGCTTGCATCGGCCGACGGCACCGCGACCCGCCGCGGCGTCGTCGACGCCAGTGCCCGGGCGGCGGGAGGCACCGCAGGCACCTGGACGCTGGACCCTTATAACGTGACCATCTCCAACGCCACCGCCAGCGGGGTCGACGGCAATTTCGTCCCCACCGGGCCGGGCGCCAACATCAACGCAGCCGACCTGTCGGCAGCCCTCAACGCCGGCACCAGCGTCACCATCAGCACCGGCACAGAGCAGGTCGGCACCGAGATAGGCGACATCACGCTGGCCCGCGATACGACCGTGTCGCGCACCGCCGGCACGGGCACTGCCACGCTGACGCTCAGCGCGCACAACGACATCACGCTCCAAGCGGGCAGCACCATCCAGGCCAGCAGCACCAGCCCGCTCAATGTCAACCTCTACAGCAACAGTGATGACAAAGGGAGCGGCAGCGTCATCGTCTCTGGCACGGTGCTCACCGGGGGCGGGAATGTCGACATCGGCGGAGGCGCCAAGCCGTCCACCGGCTATGCCCTGAGCAACAACCAGATCGATGGTGTGGCCCTGGACGGCGCCATCATCGACACCACTGGGGCCGCGGGGCGCGGCGATGTCTCGATACGCGGCCAGGCACCGAGCGGAGCCGGCACCAACGGCGTGTCCCTCCTCCAAAGCTCGATCACCGCGAACAACATCACCATCGCGGGGCTGGGCAGCCAGGGTGCCGCCGTGGCACTCGGCGGCTCCGCAGCATTGCCTTCAACGCTAGACACCGCGAGCGGCCTGATCTCGGTTCGTGGCTTCGCCGATGGCGTCAGCTCGACCGACAGCGTCACGACCGGCGTGGCCTTGGATCAACTCGACATCAACCTGGGTAGCGCAGGCTCCCTGTACGTGGCCGGCCGGGCCGTGGACCAAGCGAGAGCGAGCGCTACGCAGGCCGGCGTGAGCTACAGCAACACGCGCATCGTGGCGGCGCCCGACAACAAAGGCACCATCACGCTGGCCGGTCAACTGGTCCTCGGCATCCAGTCGCAGGGGCTGGGCGGCCTGGTGCATCTCAACGCGCAGAACGGGCCGCTCACCATCAACGGCGGCGTGGTCAACGGAACCACCGTGGCCACCGGCGCGAATGTCGTGCTGGCCGGCAGCGCTGACATCGGCCCGGCCATCGGCCTCGGCCTCAGTACCGGCACCACCATCCAGACCACCGGCACGGTGAACCTGCGCCCGGCCGGTGTAAATGCGGCAGGCGACCTGGTCGAGCAACCGGCCACCGCGATCCAACTCGGCGTCGAGCCCACCGCCGGCGTCTTCTACGTCGACACCAACTGGCTGCTGACACCGAATGTGTCGCGGCCCGGCATCGCTGCGACAGGCGGCGTCGTCATCGGGTCGAATGCCCACAGCGGGTCGATCACTGTCGAAGACGGCGCCTTCACGCAGCACGGCGACGTGTCGGTCACCCTGCAGAACCAGGGCGCCGGCTCGGCTGGGATCACTCTGGGCGGCGGCAACGCGCTGCAAAACCTCGGGCTTCGCAGCAGCGGCAATGTCACCCAGACCGGCGCCCTCACCGTCACCGGCAACCTGGTGGTCGAAGGTGGCGCGCAGAGCACAGTCACCCTCACCAACGCCGGCAATGCCATCGGCACCCTCGCCTTCGATCCGCCCGCGTCGTTCACGCTGCAAAACACCGGCGCGTTGACGATCGGTGCCGCCGGCACAGGCGGCTACACGCCGGGCACCGGTTTCACACCGCTGAACATCACCAACAGCGTCGGCGGCACTACCGCGCTCATCCAGTCCGACACCGCGGTCAACATCAACCAGTCGATCAGCATGACGGGCGCGAATGCCACGCTCGACATCGTGGCGCCCACCATTGCGCTGGCGCCGGGCGCCACCGTCACCGCGCCGGCCGGTGGCTCGGCCCAGTTGTGGGCCACCAACTTCACCGGCACGGCCTCAGGCACCAACCTCTACGGCTGCGTGTTCGGTGACCAGGCGACCTGCAGCGTCTCGGGCATCGCGCTGCCGACAACAGGCAACCAGGTGCTGCACCCGAATCAGCCCACGCTTGCCGTGGCGGCCAACCCGGCCACGGGCTACCTGGACCTCGCGCTGCCGGCCCTGACCTACACCACCACCGGCCTGCAGAACGGCGACACCGCCGCCAGCGTACTCAGCGGGGCGCTCGGCACCGCACCCGCAGGCACCAACACCTTGGCCATCACCCAGGGAACGCTGACGTCACCGACGGGCTACAACGTCACCTTCACGCCGTCGACGCTGACGCTGCGCCCCGGCGCCACACGGCAAATGCTGCAGTCGAGCTTCCTGGCCGAGATCGCGTCCGACGTGTACGGCCGCAACCTCGATCGACCCTCCGTCTGCACGGCCACCTCGGTCATTCGCGGCACGCTGGCCGACGACAAGCAAAACGACCCGCTCGCCTCGGAATGGGGCAAGGTGCGCAACCAGCCCCAGCTCGCGGGCTGCCTGAACGTGACCGACGGAGGCTCGTGCTCTGCGTTCTAGGGAATGCGCAGATGACTTTCGGCTGATGTCGCGAAGGCCGCGGCTTCATAAAGTCCACCCATCGTGATCCAACCCAGCCGCCGCCCCACATGAACGCCCTTCCCGTCGAAGACCTGCTGGCCTCCCTCGGTGACGACGCCCCCTGTGGTGCCGACCTCGAGTACGACCCGGCCTTCCTCGCGTTCGACGAAGCGGCTCAAGTCAAGTCGGAGCAGCAATTCGGCGAGACCGTGATCCCGGCGAAAGAGCCCGACTGGCGCGTGGCACACGAACAAGCCTTCGAAGTGGCCCGCCGCACCCGCGATATTCGTGTGGCCGTGATGCTGGCCCGCGCAGGTGCGCGAATCTACGGCGTCACCGCTTACGTCAGCGCGCTGTCGCTGATCGCCGGCCTGCTCGAGCGTCACTGGGACCACGTGTTCCCAATGCTCGAGACCGACGACAACAACGACCCGACGATGCGGCTCAACGCGCTCGCGCCACTGGTCGACGCAGACAGCGGCCTGGCTGACTTTCGCGCAGCCATCGTGGGCACCGGCCGTGCGGCACTGAGCGTGCGCCAGCTGGAGCTGGCTGCCGGTAAAGCAGAGCCGCTGCCCGGCGAAACCGTGCCCACGCTCGAAGGCGCCGTGCAAGCCGTTCAGGCTGCCGAAGCGCAGCGTGCTGGCGTCCAGGCTGCCCTCAAGCAGGCCCACGCCGAAGTGGTCCGCATCGAAGCCGTGCTGGGCGACAAGGTCGGCGCCTCGCAAGGTCCCGATCTGCGCCCGCTGCGCGTGCTGACCCAGACCCTGGCCAACGTGGCAGCTCAAGCCGAAGGCGCCAGCGTGACAGCCACCACTGAAGAGGGCTCGACCAGCACGTCCACAAGCCCCGTATCACGCGGCGCCTCGGGCTCGCTGCAGACGCGCGAAGACGTGGTTCGCAGCCTCGACCGCGCCTGCGAATGGCTGGAGCGCAACGAGCCCACCAACCCCGCGCCGTTGCTGATCCGCCGCGCGCAGCGGCTGATGGGCAAGAGCTTTCTCGAGATCATCCGCGACCTGGCGCCGGCCGGCATCGACCAGATCGAAAACATCGCCGGCACCCCCAACGAAT
>Ga0307515_10006090_pt1 | contig 24250 bp, 33 predicted proteins | sample 17_EM_MG_FD_194513 | JGI IMG/M metagenome (GOLD analysis project Ga0307515, IMG submission 194513) | Populus trichocarpa ectomycorrhiza microbial communities from riparian zone in the Pacific Northwest, United States - 17_EM | ecosystem: Host-associated > Plants > Roots > Unclassified | place... | reverse complement strand
CTCCATTCACAACTGTAGCTCCTCCGCTTCCGTCTGCATGTGGACCCTTGCATCTTCAGGCACCCAGCCGCAGCATTCAGACGCATCCAGGATTTGGAGTTCGTATAGACCCTAGCTTCGTATCCTAAAACCGTATCCTAAAACTAGAGTCATCTATATCGGGCCCTAGGTATTCAGATTCCGTACCGGGACGGACCAGGCCTCCGGAATGCATGCCCGGGACGGGATTGTCATTCGGGGCCCCGAAAGACGCCAGTCGCCCCGGACTGTTGGGAAGCCTGGCATCCCCATTTGAGGAGTGGGCAGAAGAGTCGTTGTATGACGGGGAAATTTAATCTTCCTATACAAAGGAGACGGTCTTTGGAGAAGGTTTGACCTGGGTCGCTCTTGTAGAACAGTACAAGAGGTTGAGTCTTAGGATAAGACGAGGACAGAAAGAGATTGTTAGATAGGCGGCTGTACTTAGATTCAATAAATATTGTATTAGTTATTGGGATCTAAACACCCCCGTAACAGTAACACATTCATATGGTTTGCAAACATCCAATTGTGATCATGTCTACAGAGCTGCAAGTGATATCAGGGGTGCATATGCCATTGGCCAGTGGTCGAAAAATATGGTAGCTTATGTGGATCTGAATGAATTGGAAAGTAAGTTCCATGGTACAAGTATTACTGACAATGAAATGCTCATGCCCAGCCAACAATATACAATACCTGCTATCTGCGTCTGAGGTAAGAACTTCCTTCACAGGAATTCTATACATTTCACATCATGCATAAGCAACAGCACTTGCCATTTTTCCGCACTAACGCAAGTTTTGGCAAAAAGGAAAAGGTGAATTAAGTCAACAACGACTACAGCACCCAAAAACTGCACAGCAGCCATTGATTAATAACATTGAATTGACCCCAGAACGAGACTCCTACCACCTCAGGTCTGGCAGAGGAGGGTGGGCACATCACTGAGTTTAGGGATCTACACAATTATATTGATTGCCGAAAAGGCTTAGCGGAAATTGGAGGCAACGTGACAACTAGCAAGCAAGCAACACTCATGGCTCCGCAAGAATCAAATGCCTTACAGTGGTGACAACCGAAGTCAGTGTGATTGAGAGAATGCATGAACACAGGAGGAGTCGTAGAGAGGAAACACAATATGCCTACGGGTCTGGCAATGAAGATGGCAATGGAAATGGGGAAGGCAGTGACCCCCACCACCGCGGATACCGCTAGCATGGCCACACTTAACCTGACAGTGCAAAATGAGAACAGGAAGTGGAAGAGGAGGAGCGAGGCGGTGGTGTCTGCTGTGGGCTCTGGGGACTGAAGGGGATGGATAGCGCCATGGGTACAGAAACAAGCCCGGAAGCTATCACAACTACACCGAGCCGGTGGCAATTTGGCCAATATACTGAAGATGCAGACAGCACTGCAGTAGGTGCAGTGGCGAGGGATGAAAATGTGTCTGCAGCAAAACGAGAAGCAGCGCAATGCATACCACCAGGATGACTTACTGTGGGGAAAGGGCATCACGGACATAGTCATATGAGTGGTTGTTGCAAATGACCGGGGCGAGAGAGCGGAACAGATAGCAGACACTGTGGTTGTCGGTCTGGAGGCCTCGATACATGCAGTGTTGACAAAGATATGTTAACTGAAGAAGCCGGAGGAGCCCTATCAGCGGCAGACTGGAAGTCGGCTCAAATCCAAGCAAAAACTAAAGCCTAACACAGCACTAGCACCAACACCAACCGCAATGCCACGAAACACCTCAATGCCAAAAGCTGTGATGTCATCCGGGTCGACACCCACCAGACGATGTGACACAGTCTCCCTACTGAAACCAAAGAAACTGGCCATCCTGGTCACAGTCCCAGCTCCAGCCCCCGACAAGAGACTTGGGCGTAGCAGACAGAAAATAATCCTCAGGAGATATGAGAGACTGCCTCTCTGCAAGAATATTGACCAAAAAATTGCGTCAGCGATCAACGGAGAGCTTTTCCACCAGCAGGCCAGAGCACACATTAGGATCATGAATGCAAAGATGGAACCCAAGGGTGAATCACGGCAATCACGCACCAGCATGCAACGGGAGGGTTGGCTCTGCGATTGTGCAACAGCATCATCACAGTGCCAAGAACTGTGGCGAAAAATGTGGATGATGTCGAAGAAAATACGTCCCGGGTCAGACTTAACGTTCAAGCAGTACCTCTTGTGCGGTACATTAGACAAGGCAAAGATGGACTCTAGAAGATTGCAGTGGAATTTGAACTTGAGGATGAGGGCATAGTGATCCCCACCCAAGTATGATGGCTGGAAAACTCCTGCAATATCAGAAAGAGGAGGCAGAAAGGAGACATTGCCGCATCATGGGTAGATTGTGTCATAAGGGAAGCATGGTGGCACTGAGCTTAAGCAATAAAGGCATCAAAGCAGCGGGAGTGTGATAATGAGTCGAGGCCTTCATGAACTCGGGCCCCGACAGTAGATGTGAACTCTGCTTGACGATGGGCCACTTTGAGAACGCATGCGGTGTGGTGACATAGCAGATCTAGTAAGCAGTGATGCCGATCATCAACACCCCGCCGCAGCGCTCTCTGCATCAGACAGCTATTCATGAGGGAGAGCGGTTTGGGCTAGAGTAGAGTTGGGACAGGGTGCGAAGATATGATACCACTTGGCCATGAGGATCCACACATTGGCGTGGATCAACACGGAGTTTGGGAAAGCGCGAGTGAGATCAATATGTGGGAAAGATCGAGTGTGTAGTTCATTTTTTGATAAGATGATATGCGATTAGATGTATTAACCCCGGAGACTTTCAAATATATACTCCCCATCGTACAGCCTATCTCCATTACCCCTGCATTTCTGCACCCCGCCATCACCCAGCCTATCTCTGTCATCTCGGTTTCTCTGTACGCCTGACGTCACTCACTCTTGTCCCAAGGTGAGTGGCGCGTGTTGTGAGAAATGGAGTTTCCCGCTACAACTTCTCCCTGGCCCCTTGTGTGAACCACAACCCTCCTCTTCTATCCCATATATCCTTATACCCAAACCTGAACGAACATAGGAGTAACATAAACCCAAAGCAAAGAACGTAGGAATAACATAATTCTAAAGGAAAGACACAGTTTTATACCCAGACGAAAACCATGAATCAAAAGGAAAATCATAAGTTCAAAGGAAAGCCATAATCCCAAAGCAAAGACACAAATGTAGACCCAAAGGAAAACCATAAACCCAAAGGAAAACCATTAGTCCAAAGGAAAACCTTAAAGAATCTCACTCTTTGCGCACCTGCGTTGCCTGCCACCCACTGTCACTGCTTTCATTTTTCCTTGACCTGTTGCGAAGTATGAGATATTGCAAAGACATGTATCGAATGGAACTATCGCCTCACACATCATGTACATGGCAGCTGTGGTTTGTGGCTGGGCTAGAATAAACGGCTCAGGGTCTTGGTTTACTGCATCTTGTACGATGGGTATGGCTATGCTCTGCATTCTTCTCTCATGGTGTGCTAACATCGTCATCTCGTTGTCCAATATTGGATTGCTTTCCGGGTCATGGCCGAGCCATTCAAGGAATCAGCTCACATATTCTTCATCTTTGGTGTTGTCATCTGAACTACTACTTTCTCTGCTGGGAGTGGCAGGCCGGATTGGATTGGGGTGCTCTTCTGGTAAGGATCTGTAAGCTTCTCTGCGGTCGTACTGGCCTCCTTCACAGTGTGAGCCAGCAGGGTTTTATCAACCTCTTTCACAGTAGGAGATGGCGGGGTAGTACGAACCTCTGTCTCAGAGGGAGCTGGCAGGGTCATACCGGCCTCTTCCTAGGTAGGTGTTGCCGGAATCGTACCAGCCATTTCGTTGGGGGGGGTTGGTTGCATGGTACAGGCCTCTTCCTTGGTGGGAGTGCCAGTTCCATCCTCAGATCAACTCTCAGCCAGGTCTATCATAAGCCCTCCAACTTTACTCGCATCATGTTCCATTTCCTTGCTCTTGGTTGATGGTGTTGGTGGTGGAATTATCTTACATATATCGGGGGATGGAGGTGGTATGGGTATCCCAGGGACGGCAGGTGGTATGCCATGGTCAGCAGGCGATGTCCCATGGTGGGCAGGCGGTACGGATGGTGAGATCGTAAGAGGTCGGTGGGCATTATTGCAGTTATCTATGACAGCGTAGTACCTAAGTGGCATTACTAACCCCGGGTACCATTTCAGACTGATAGCTTCATAGTTGATTACTTCTGCCACCTGAAGGCAGCCAATATCTAACTGATTAGCTTCCTGGAAGTCTCCCAAAGTTTACGACTGGTTCGCATTCAACTTCCTGTGTAGCTTGGTGAGACGGTTCATGTATGCATGATTGAGGCATCTCTTCGGTAACACGGGATCAATGTACATTCGGTTGGAGATAACGGTTACTCAGATCAACTTCTCACTTCCGCTGAAATCATTTAGGATTTCCTACAGTTTGGGGTAGTCTTGCCGGAGGTCTCCCAGTTTCGTCATTGCCCATTTCTTCCTCTGTTGCGCAGTGCGATGTTGGTTTATCATCTCCCTTACCCTGTCAAAGCTGTTGAGAGCTTTAAGGAAGTTGTTGTATAGCTTGTGTTCTAGTTCATTCACGGAGGCGGCTCCTCCGCGGAGTACCTAGTCAGTTCACGGAGGCCCACCTTCCTTGAACGAACCGTCCGTTCACGGAGTCCGTACCCCACCTCCGTGAACTGACTAGTTCGTTCGCGGAGTCAACGAAAAATTATAACTCGTGGGCTCGCTCTTCCCTCCGACACGTGCTTTTACATTCACAGTCATATACAAACAACTGCAGAACAAAAACGGACACCGAAAGGAAAAACCGAAACGAAATAGTACACGAAGCATAAACAAGGTTGCCGCCTCCGCCTGGACTCTCCCGTTCTAGGCCGGACGCCCTCTACTGGGTGTAGAGTCGCAAACAAAGAACTTAAAAAAACACAATATATGCATGGTGTGCTGCTTGCCCAACCTCTGCCCCTCTACCCCTCTGCCCCTCTGCCCGTCCGCCCCTCCTATGTACTCCTCTCCTTGCTCCTAACTTCCTCCCGCTCTGCGTCCAACCCAAACTCAAACTTAAGCTCTTGCTCAACCTTGAGCTCTAGCTCAACCTCAATTACCTTCGGCCGCCGCCAGCCATCCGTCAGGCCCCACCCACCAATTCGCTTCCACTAGCCCTCGGTCAAGTTGAACCATATACTCTATACATCATTGTTATCCTTACAATCGGATGCATCTTGGACGTCTTGACGCAACTATAATTACACTGTGCTCCATGTCATCGTTTGACACCGGCTCATCTTCCTCATTTCCCTCCTCAGTGTCCTCCTCCTCTTCCTCTTCCTCTTCCTCCCCAGTGACCTCTTCCTCCTCGAGAATCTCCTCATCCTCAGTATCCGGTTCTGTCAAATCACTGCTATCATTGGCAGTATCCTCCGCAGATGTGGGATCAGTATACGCACAAGCATCTCCTTGTGTATTCGCTCAACGGCGTTTTTGATTGGGACCTGGCTCTGGTGGAACTGATCTTGTATTTCGTTCCAGATTGAAAGTACCAGATGGCGCAGCAGAAGCTCCAGTATTTACGCACTGTGCACCACCATCTCGGCCATGGCAATGAAGTGTGCACTCGGCTTTTGCTTTGAAACACTTGCAATGATTAGTAGTGCAGTTGCCTTTACACATTGAATGTATTCAATTGCGCTGCGCTGAACGTACGCGGTTGGGCTGATTGAATTCAGCTGGATAGAGCCAGCAGAGTGTACGTACATGCCAGTGCGTGCACATACATACGTGCAGAGCACAGTATTTGAAAATTTTGACTAACTCTGTGAAAGAACTAGTCAGTTCACGGAGGTGGGGTACGGACGGTTCGTTCACGGAAGGTGGGCCTCCGTGAACTGACTAGGTACTCCGGGGAGGAACCGCCTCCGTGAATGGACTAGAACGGCTTGTATTTCAACTTTTGACATTGAAGGTTTCTCTGTTTGAAGTTCAACAGCCAAGCAAACTGGGCATGCAGCATTGGTAATCTCTCCAAAGATCTCATATATCTCGGGCATGATATTCGTAAGGCTTTGGGGGGCTTGTTCGATCGCAGGGCGGACGTAGTGTGCTTGCAAGAGCCACCGAGAGAAAGAGAAAGAGGAGGTGTCGGGATCAGCCATTCGGCATGCGAAATAAGAAAAAGAAAAAGAGTTTGGACGGCGATACGGAGAGGGAGCGGCTTGGTGGTTGATGAGCGGACGGATTTGAGCAGAGGTGCGAACGAGGATGTCATTGCTACTGACGTCAGGAGGACGGGTGAGAGGATAACGAGGATCGTCAACATTTACGACCAGAATAACACGCATTCGTGAGAGAGACCGGTGGGAAAGTTGGACTGGTTGAGAGTCATTCGGCAGGGGAGCACCATCCTCGCTGGAGGCTTTAACGCCCATAGCATATGATGGGACCCAAGATGCCAAGTGCAGCGGGATGCTGCGTTCTGGGAAGACGTGATTGACAAAAACGGACTGGAAATTGGAAAAGATGGTGAAGCCACCCACAACTGGACAAGAGAAGGTCATGAGGGCGAGGCGGTCATCGACCTGACGCTGGCGAATCGACCAATAACCAAATGGTCCATACTGGGCGACGACCATGCCACAGGATCCGACCACGAGGTCATAGAGTGAGAGGTGGAAGTAGACCGGCAGGAGGAGGCGGGCCATGAACGGGTAGTGGGGTGGAATATAGCCGCAATGACTGAGGAGGACGCGAAGGCAGCGGAGAAGCTATGGATGAAGCTAGGGAAACGGAGAGCTCACTTGGACGCAGAATGCACAGCAGACGAGGTGGAGCAAGAGGCCGCATGGTGTCAGGAAGCAATGCGCAACGTTCTCGACGCCACGGCAGAGAAGATCAGGATCTGCGCCAATTTGAAGAGGTGGTGGAACGCCGACATTAGGGAGAGAAGGAAGGCGGTCGGAAGGAAAAAGAGGAGGAGACGGAATTCGGAAGAGGCCGCCAAGGCCAAGGCAGAACTCCAGAAGTCGATTCGACAGTCCAAGAGGAAAATGTGGACCGAGTACATGCAGAACCAGAGGGGGGCCGAGGTATGGAGAGCAGCGCGATATGCGAACCCTCGGGCAGGCATGACCGTGGAGGCCTTAACAGACAGGGAAGGCAAGCATGCAAACACGTCACAGGAAAAGGAGGAGATGCTGAGGCGCGAGCCCTTTCCTCCGAATGACGATGACCAGTACTACGAACTACCTCCCGCAGGCAGAGCCCACACACGCGTCACAGAGCAAGCAGTTGAATGAGCCCTATTTTGTTAATCGGTAAAAAAGGCACCGGGGCCGGACAAGCTGTCTTTCAGCGCCATACGGCTGCTCTGGAAGTGGGACAAGGAGAGGATCGTGAGGTTGACAAAGGTGGCCATTCGCACGGGAAGACACCCATCGGTATGGAAGCGGGCTAGCGGCATGGTGATCCGCAAGCCTGGCAAAGACGACCACACGCAGCTGAAGGCCTTTCCCTCCATATTGCTGTCGAGCTGCATGGGAAAAGTCGTCGAAAAAGTAGTCGCTGAGCTGCTGTCAGATGAGCCCGAGAGAGGAGAACTACTGAGTGACGGAAAATGTGTAAGCAGCAGAGGCCGGTCAGCTATCGACGCAGCGGCCATCATGGTTGACAGAGCTCATGCAGCCTGGAAAGGCGGCCACATAGAAGGCGTGCTTCTCATGGACATTAAAGCAGCCTTCCCAAGCGTGGCAAAAAGAAGGCTAGTCAACCTAATGAAGGTCAGGCAAATGGATGGTGACCTTATACGATGGACGGGGAGCATTCTTTCAGAAAGGCCAGTGGAGATGATAATCGAGGGCAACGCCATTGAGAGACATCCGGTGGAAGCTGGGGTCACACAGGGTTCACCGGTGTCACCGATCCTCTTAGCAATCTACACCTCAGGAGTGATCAAATGCGTCGAAGAGTATGTATCAGAAGCCGAAGTGCTGTCCGTTATAGACGACATCGTCTGGGTGGCGACCGGAAGCGATGTCAACCATGTAGTCTCAATACTTGAGAGATGTGCAGCAAGGAGCATCGAATGGGCAAGCAGACGAGGTCTACAGTTCGACACGGCAACGACGGAGGCGGCACTATTCACGCGCAGACGAGGCCACAGGAAGCACCTCCGGCCAAAACTGACAGCAAACATAAGAGTCGGCAGCGGGGTCATACGATTCAATACACAGGCGACATGTTGGTTGGGTGTCTGGAAGGACGCACATCTAACGTTCAAGGAGCAGCACAACCAATGCATGGAGACAGCCATGGCAGCAGAAGCGAGACTCCGAACCCTGACGACGACATACGGCATTGTTCCTGAGAGAGTAAGGGCCATCCAGGTGGCATGCGTCCAAGCGGTCGCACTGTATGGTAGTGAGGTCTGGTGGGATCCCAAAGATGCGGGCAGGCGGGATGACCTCCAACTCTTCCTCAATCGACAAGCCAGGTCCATCCTGGGCACGCTGCCCACAACTCCACGGGGTGCACTTATGAGAGAGTCAGGGCTTACACCCGCACCTGTAGTCTTAGACTCCAGACAGCAGCGATTCGCAGCGATACTAGCAAACGCATGCAGCGGCAAGCTGAAAGAGTTACACCGAAACCCTTCCTCCGGTGCACCGATATGCAGAGTAGTCAAGGATGAGCATGAGCACGGCCGAACAACCGAAGGCATGATGTGGCCGGCCCCGGGCGAAGAATCAGTGGTCAGGACGATCATACTTGACGACACCACCGCTGCCAAGAGAACCGCGCAGCGCTGGCCGAGAGAGCAAGAAGCCAGAATGGGAGCGGGGGTCTGGATGTGGTGGACAGATGGATCGCGCTCAGGCGATGGCCGAGTGGGGGCCGCAGCGGTCTGCAAACATGGAAAACAATGGAGGTCACGCCGCAGCTGTCTGGGCACTGGGCGCATGGAGGTCTTCGACGCCGAGCTGGGGGCGATTGGACTCGCCCTTGCTGAGACGATCGAGAAGAGAGAAACATTCCAAAGGCATGGAGTGAAGACGGTGGCTAGCTTCAGCGACTCGCATACCGCAATTTGACGAGCAGGACACCTGAAGCCGGGCCCGGGTCAGCGGTTAGCGAGGCGGATCAATCAGACAGCGCGGGCACTCCTCGCCCACGGAATCGCAACCGAGATTCACTGTCCCAGGACACTCTGGCATCCCTGGAAACGAAGACGCGGACTGTCAGGCAAACCTGGCCCGAGACGCCACCCGAGACACGGTGATAGAGCGGCCATACACCTCAGCCTCGAATACAGCTAGGCGAATCCCCGAGAGGAGGTCAGCAGCCAAGGCAAAGTGGGAGGCCGACAAGTACAGCAGGCACTTCAGCTACACACTCAAGGGCAGGACGGGGACCAAGAGACCAGTTCCGATGACAAGTGTGAAGTTGCCCGCTACCAGGTTCTACAGACTAAAGTGGGGGCATGCACCCAATGGAGTCTACCTGAAACGGTTCGGCCACCGAGAGGACGACAAATCTGGTGGTGCGGCGGCGGAGGCAGGAAGGCCCAGACGCGGGAGCACCTCTTCCCCCGCTGCAGCCGGTGGAGAGACCAGCAACAGGCACTATGGAAGGCGGTGGGAAAAGCGACGGGCTGGAAAGCGGGTAGATGCAGACACGTGCAGATCTCTCAGCTGTTTTCCACGGAAGAGTGCGACCAAGCGGTGATGGACTTCCTGGCAGCTACTGGAGTCGGGATGTTCCCAACCAGATGAAGGAGCGGTATGGAGCAGGCGCAGAGGCTGACTCAGGGGCGGGGGCGTATACCTTCTTTTCTCTTCTTTTCCCTTCTGTTCGGGCGTGGGTTGGTCTATCATTTAGTCTTTTCATTTGTCAGCGGGGATGAAGGGTAGCGGGGGGGGAGCTCCGCCATCTAGCCTGCTCGCCCGGAGGCGGAGGGGATATTGGGTCCTGTCATACTCTAATTAGAGTGCATACAGTATGAATAAAACAAACAAAACAAACTGTAGCGCATGTATTATATACTGCAATTTATGGATTATACTATATATTCAAGAGTTACTTATTTATTTACCACTCTGAAAAGCGTACACTCTGACAAGCGTACACTCTGACTCTCATGACTCCAACAAGCTCACTCCCACAACTGTGACATGCTCACTCTAACAACTCTGACATACTCGCTTCCACTCCAACTCTGACATGCTCACTTTCACCACTGATCTGCTCGCTCACACAACTCTGACATATTCACTTTCCAACCTCTGATATGCTTAGTCGCTCTGCTCTGACATGCTCACTCTCACCTCTCTGACAATCTGGCTTCGCTGGGAGCAAGCTGGTAGCGGTGGATCTGGCTTCGCTGGTAGCGGTGAAACTAGCTTCGCTGGTAGCAGTGGATCAGGCTTCGCTGGTAGGGGTGAAACTGGCTTCGCTTGGAGCAAGTTGGTAGTGGTGGAATGCTCACTCTCACCTCTGACAATCTGGCTTCGCTGGGAGCAGTGGATCTGGCTTCGCTGGGAGCAAGCTGGTAGCGGTGGATCGGGCTTTGCTGGTAGGGGTGAAAGTGGCTTCGCTGGTCGGGGTGAAAGTGGCTTCGCTGGGAGCAAGCTGGTAGCGGTGGATCGGGCTTCGCTGGTAGGGGGGTGTTACATAATGTTCATGGAAGAATAATCGAAGAGTAAAATACCCGATGCTGGTGATTGTGATGGTGATGATAATGGTGGTGATGGTGATGGTGGCGATGGTGATGGTGGTGGAGATGACGATTGAAAAAAGGGGGTTGATGGAATGCATGCAGTATAAGTAATTTGCTTCATTCTGTAATTCGATATTACATACAGTAGCTCTTGCATAACATTCTCATAACTCCTCTCTAATGGCCAAAGTACATGGTAGGCAGTCATAATCAATAGGAAGCAACAGTAACACAGCGGTAACAGGGATAATATATGTTGGTTACGGTTGCACCGAAGGTTTTCCCGACGGATCCGAGCAGGGGATATACGTATTATAGGCGGAAGTGGTGGCTGGTGCGGTAGTAGCTGCAGAGGCGTAGTGGAGGCTCCTGGTGACGGTGGTAGTGATCAGGGACACTTCGAAATCCATGGCATTGCTGAGGGTTACTGCAATGTCGTTGAGTGATGTTAACGTCGCGTCGGTTGTTAGTCGTTGGTTATGATCGAGATGGCGATATTGCGCACAGTCATTGATTTGCAGAGGGTGATGAACTGTACAGTACGGTGGTTGTCTTTCCTTAGGAATGCAGTTGGTGAAGATCTGTATATACCTGGAGGGGTGCTTTGTGACAGATCCTTGGTTTTCAAGTCTCTATGTGGTTTCCGATTTCAATTGTATACACTTCGCGTATTTCATTCCAACTTCTTCACGTCTTCTCCTCCACAGGTGCTGCTTGTACTCGGAGGTTGGCCTTATCTTGCTCATTGACCCTGCTCTCGGCGGTGTATTTTATGCCCACTGCTGCAATGGTAGTCGTCTCTCTTGTCTGGAGGTCACTACAGGATATGGGGAGAACAATAGGATTCTTTAGTGCAACGTGAGTGCAACTCAGCCAATAGGAATATTTCTTCCCCCTCCATCTTTCAAATGCACACAATTGTGTGGATTCGATATTCCCCCACCATCTTGCAACTCCACACAATTGACTAGCTTCGGTATTTTGAACTTTTTCGTTATGGTCCAATGAATTGATCTGCTCACTTCCCCCGTTCTTCCCCCCCCCCCTGTCTGTCCAACTATTGTTTGGATACGTGGTGTGCCGGCATCGGATGTGCAGCGATCCACCTATCCACTAGCTCCATACACCACACCATATCCTTCCCCCATACCAATGATCATTTCTCCCAGTCTGTTCACTTAATGAAATTGATCCAGCATCCTGCTAAATATTTCTGGCCTGCTACTGCCTCAACCTTCAATTTGTGAATTCCTCCGATTCCACCTGTTCAGTAGTGCTACACCAACTGACTTCTCGAGTACTGTGTATGCCTTCATTCCAAGTTAAGAACCCTTTGCGTATACTACCACCTATGCAGCCCGCGAGCGCTGCTCCATCACAATCTGCCTGTTTATATGTCTCCAGGCTGGGTGCAATGTCTGTGACTCAGCAAGTTCCACGTCACCTTGCATTGAGTTTCGTGCCTCAAGACTGCTCTGACTTTGTGTCATGCACGAGAGCAATGTAAGCAATTTGGATATCTTCAGCTTGGAGGTTGGCTGCGTGCTGGAAGTATGGTTTGTTGGCATTTCATGACTTCTGTAGGTTTTGTTAGGCAACATCGATATTGTCTCCCCATTGTTCAACATGCCTGACACTAACAGCAAGTAGTGACAATGTGTCTTAGATTTCGTTGGTCGGGTTGGGGGCATTCCATGTTTAGTTCCCCAGCTCTATCCGAAGAAACCTGTCTTCACTGGACATAATACTGCGCCACGAATATCCTGCTGTATTTCTGACACGGATCCTGTCAACCCAAATTACTTCTGGAAGGTAGTCAATCACTGGTATCTCGTTTGGTTTATCGGAGCAGCACCTGAGATTGGATCATAAATCTGCATTCAGTCTGGCTCAGCAGTCAATTGCTCCATAAGCAGTGGCATGGGATAGAGTTACGGTGGTCTTCTGCATACTGTAACATTTGAGGAGGTGGTCAGTCCATTTCTTGTACTCTGTATCTCAGTCCATTACCACACATTCTGGGGTCCCACACAGACATAAAACCTCCTTGGGAAAGAAGGCGGCAATAGGTTGTGATGTGCCCTATATTAGTGGACATGTTTCTGACGACCTGCTGAGAAATTCCGGAGCTATTACTAGTCAATAGTACCTGTCCTCTGTTTTGGGGATGTACAAATCGTCCCTTGCCACTCGCTGCAATATGTGACCAACAGCTGGGTTGATCAGGGGTTCACCATACCATGATGGCACTCTCTTCAGGCACTGTACGCATGTTTTCGCCCCATCTTTGTTGTTGACGTACAGTGCTGGCAACCTTGACCACTAACCTTCCTTTGGTAACGTTCGTTCTTTTCCCCGTTGCCCGCTGAGTTCATGGACACCTTCCGCAGTTGTCCTACTCTTATCTGTGGTTATCGATTCCTCTGCTAGCAGTTCTCTTGTTTTCTGCCTCCGGTAGAGTACACTATCAGAAACAAGGAATTTTGATGCTTTCTGTTGAGATTGCTGCATTTCCATTGGAGTTTTGCCTTCTCGCCACTTCAGATTCCACAGAATTTTGCCTTGCTCCGTCCATCTTGCTTTGTATTCCACCAGTGACCACCAGTCTTACCTGAATATTTGTTTCATAAGGTCTCTCCCTCTTCATTCTGTCCGACCCTTGTTCCCCTTATAATCCTCTTCATCTTTGTTCAATTATTTCCTTCATATCATCCTCCTATTCTTGTTGAGACCCCCATTGCCTTTGCAGCTGCCATGAAATGCCATCACCACCTCCATTCAGTCTCCATTGATCATGTGTCCTGTTCAAATTGAACAGTCATATCCTCATAATAGGATGGGCGACAAATTCTTCTGTTTAGTTGTTGGCGGGCTAGTTCAGATAATGCAGTAATGTGTTGGTTTCTGTCTCCACAAGAAATCTGACCCCATATATATTGATGTGAAACTGCTTCTGTGGCTTCATCAGCCCATGGGACACACAATTTCCTGCATCATGTCTCATCTCGCTCTTATTCTCATGCACATCTTCAGTGACATGGGTGATGATCGTGATAGCATTTTAATCAAAAGCCCACGGGCCATGTGGGCTATCTTGTGGCTAGGTGTCAGACGGAGCTGTGTTTAGTGGAAGTGGTGCAAGGGTGGAATGAGTGGTAAAAGTAGCGCTATGCAGCAGAACAACTCATAAAGTGGCAATCGGCTTGCACCTCAACCAATGAATTTGCTTGCATCCAGCTAAGACATGGATGTATGCAAATGATTGGCTCGCTGATTAGGATCTCAGGAAATTGCCACAATTACGACGATGCACGCAGCCCACTGGTGATTCCACATGTCGAAAAGTGTACTGATGGATCTATTTAGAGGAGACAAAAAGAACGTGTATGTACAATCTACCATATGCTTACGCATATGCTCTGCTTGACATGAGACGAATAACCCTGGTCTATATGCATACCCTCATACCAGTCGACATTGTCATTCATGACATCAGATGATACTGGGACTTCAGATGATGCTGAGACTTCAGACAATGCTGAGACTGACATTCAACACTCCCCCCTCTTGCTACGCTCCGGGAAGCAACAAAACAACTTGCCATCCGAAAAGTAGCCTCATTACAACCCTGCATGAGCAGAGAAAGAGTACTACTGTAGACTGAGGATGGCCATCCATATAAAAAAAGTAATCCCTATTCCCAAAAGAAAAGTGAAAACAACTGTGAATCAAATCTTCAATTGACCTCCATTACCATAGACCTATTGCATCTGTAAACTACATATGCTTATCATTAGTATGGGCCATTATGTATATATCTGCCCCATTTTGGTCTGTTTGTACTTAGGAGTAGTTGACTATTCGGCATTTGTGCAGATCTTGACTATTGTGGTAACAAGCCTTGATCTGATTAGTGTGAACCTTTATGATTCCCATGGTGATGACAGTGAGAGCTCCCTGATTGATGCAGTTGATTGGCAGTGGTGGTAAGTCTTTGCCGTTAATGTGTTTCTGTAATTGGAGTAACCATTTCCCTTCTCTTGAGGTCTCCGAACAAGCCATGAATGCTTCCTTCAGAGTTGACATGGCAATAGAGCCTTGCTTCTGAGACTGCCACAGTACTGCTGCCCCATTGCTGGCGAGAACCGCATGGCCTCCCTTGTCCTTGCGGTCCGCGCTGTTATCAGCACAATCGGAATCTGTATACCCTACAAGCCTCTGGTCGATTCCGATGCCCATGCCCATGCCCATGCCCATGCCCATGCCAATGTCAATTCCAATGCCGATTCCATGACTGTTGATATGTAGTCGGAAATTGGCTCTCGTTGTGAGGTACTGAAGAACACTCTTCACAGCGGTCATATGCTTGGTCAATGGCCGCAAATTGGAACAAGAAAGAGCAGCAGCTGTATACGAGATATCAGCCCGCACGGCATGTGCTTCGTACATTAGAGATCCCACGACTGCTCGACAGCCTGTGATATCTTCCAGCTCCTTCTCTCCATGCTGCTTAGTCAAATTCAATTTTACACTGGGGTACAGGGGCGTCAATATACCATGAGTATGCTCCATGTGGATTCGTCTGAGAAGTGTGGTGAAATAGGCTATCTGACTCAGACCGACTCCAGTAGTATCCTGATGGATCTCAATACTGAGTAATTCGTGTGCCCGCCATAGATTCGTGATTTTATACCACAGCGAGTGCTTCGCTTTGACTTAGATTGCTGCTTTGGCATAGGCCTCCAGATATGGCATGGAGATATCGCCGAGATACAGAAGTGTCAGAATGCCATCACTGCGAAGATAGAGGTTACAATTGGCAAGGAATTCAGGTAACCCCTGAGAGAGCAGCACAGTGTTGATATTATCGCGCTAGAACTGTCGGGCTTGTTTAAGACCACAGTGAGCTTTCCTGAGCCTTACGATAATCTTCACTGCATTGACCCCTTCTGGCAATGATTCTGGTAGAGTCATAAACAAGTCATCATCATCCATTTCAGGGTTCACGAAAGCGGTAACTACATCCAAGGGTTCCATATTCCACCTTTATCTCCCGACAAGAGAGATCTCATATCGAATCATTGTTCGCTTCCAAACAGGGTCATATGTCTCACCGAAATCTGTGTGCTCGTATTGATTTATGCCAAGCAGTTCATTACACCGTGTGGACCTGTTCGGATTATGTTTAGTTGTATAAAGCAACTTTCAGGCAATCATCTGAACCTGGATACCATGTAAACCGACTAGGGATCGGACGAGCTGGAGATTTTGGCAGCATTGGGCTTAAATTCTGGATCGCTGCTGAAGTACGCCCCGCAGTCTGATCCTCCCTGCGGAGGCGCCAGCTGTGGGCGTTTTCTACTTCTGCTGCTGATCGCTGAGCAGTCAGATCCTGTTGGTGGAGGCACTGGCAGTTGCTGTTTTCTGCTTCCACGTCAGGAGCTTAATCCATGTGAGATCTGGGTTTCTTAAAAATCAGTGTAGGTTGACTATGTTTGCCTCTGAGAGGCTGATCTTTGGTATCAGTTTCTTCGACATATTCAGTGTTGTCAACCGTCTCGTCCGACGACCGTCCCCGGCTGTCCGTCCGCAATTTCTGTAGGACAGACGGGACGGTGCCAAGGCCGTCCGTCCCGTCCTCAGCCGTTGAGGACGGCATGTCGGCCGATGACGGCCGGGGACGGCAAATATACCGTCATCGGCCGTCATCCACCGTCACCGGCCGACATCGGGCGGTTACTGTTGACACGAGAAGATGATGGAGAAGAACAGAAGATGATGAAATGTCTGTCTATCCAAAGAGAAGGAAAACTATGCACTTATATATGAAGCAGAGAGAAGGGAAACCCAATGCCGACTGCCAGAGCTGGAGCCCAATGCCGAGTACCGGTGCCAAGCCGTCCTCCTCGCCATGGGGGCAGGCGAGGCCGACGGGGGCAAGCGAGGCCGACAGGGGCAAGCGAGGCCGATGGAGGCAAGCGAGGCTGGTGGGGGCAGGCGAGACTGGTGGGGGCAGGCAAGGCCAATGGGGGCCGTAAGCCGCCGGGCCAAATCCCTACTCAACACTCCCCCTTTGGCTCAAGGCTTTCCAGACGGAGTAAAACAAAACCAAACAAACAAAAGTCTGAGATCCTCCTCCAAGTTCCAAAACCCAAATCCAAAGAAAATCCAAGCATACAGTATAGATCCAACCGGAATCCAAATAAACAGTGCAAATCCAAATACACAATCTGAAACAAAGGAAATCCCAAAGTCCTGCCTGTGATCCTATCCAAGTCCGATCTCCTCCACAAATTCGCTGAGTGTAACTCCCCCGAGGGCCTTAGTGAGAGCATCTGCCAGCATCTCCGTACCTGCCACGTGCTTGATCTCGACTTCGCCCTTGGCAATGGCTACATGAATGGAGTGGTACCGGAGTCGTAAGTCCCGGCTATCAGATTGGAAGTTGCCCGAGTTTAGAGTCGTACCGCAGTTTAGGCTGTGATTGAGAATGCGCCTGGTGATATCTTTGCTCCCAATTCCGATCTCATAGGTGAGATCATGGAGCCAGTCGATCTGCACTTTGCCATACGCTGTGGCAATCATCTCTGCTTGCATTGTCGATTGGGGCACTTTGGTCTGCTTCTTCGACTTCCAAATGACAAGGGTTCCGAGGGCGTCTACGACGATTCCCGAGGTGGACTTGCCCGTGTCTGCTTCTCCCTCCAAGTCTGCATCGGCGTAGCAAAAAATTGACTGAGAGTCATGCCTGAGGCTAGTGTCATAGATCGTTAATTTGTAGTCGGATGTGCCTCAGAGATATCGAAGTAGGTGCTTCACGGCTTCCCAATTTCGAGTCGAGGGTTGGGCGGGATATCTGCCTAAGACTGAGGTTGCATAGGTGATATCTGGGCGAGTACCAGGAGCGGCATAAAGAATTGAACCAATTGGTTTCTGGTACGTTCTAGCGTTGAAGGGCTGCTCTCAAAGCTCAGACTGTATGGCAGGTGGTTAGTAGCCAATCTCCATCGGAGTTGTGCGCATCGGGCAGTCGGTCCTCTCAAATCGGTCGAGAAGTCGGTTGATGTAGCCGATTTAATTGATCGCAATTGATCGTTTGCTGCGATCTCGAGTGACCGTCATGCCGAGATATTGGAAGGTGTCTAGCACAGGAACATGGCCAGGGGCCATGAACCGATCCTACAATCGAAATGCAATGGAGGCAACGAAGACCACTGTGCCGCTGATCAAGATATCATGGACGTAGACCGGGATTAGGACGCGATTTGCTTCATCAAGATTGCCACCGAAGAAGACACCGGGAGCGGCAATTGAGGCTTGGAGATTGAGATCGTCAACTATAAAGTCAAAGACTTCTTCATAGTACTCCCGATTCACCTGCTTGATGCCGTACAAAGTTGTATTAATCTTGACGAGGGGTCTGGTTTGGGCATATGGATTGGGCCATTCGCCATCTGGGAGGCGCATATAGAGAGTCTCATGCAGAGGGCAGCCAAGGAAGGCAGTCGGGATGTCCAGTACGGCGATATCAAAATTGTGCCTGGCTGCACGGCCGAAGGCAAGCCGAATTGATGCGCAATCATTTACTGGAGAGGTGATGTCATTGTAGTCGCCGGGCTTTTTGAAATCGCCGCGGCCAACAAGTTGAACTTTCCATTTGTCCATTGTCCCATTGGCCATTAGCTTTCTTCCCATAACCCAACGGCTTCCAATCATACTAGCACCTTCTGGGACTTTCTGAACGAAGGTGAAAACCTCATGACTTTCCATTGATGCTATCTCCTTGCCGATGGCTGCTTTCCATTGCTCAGGGTCCTCTGCCTCCAATGCTGCACCGTATGTCTTTGGGACTTGCTTGAATATCGTGGCAATGCTGACATTGGCTGCAGTTCTTCCGCTCCTTCTAGGCTTTGGAGGCGGTATCTCTGGAGGTGGTGTATCTGGAGGCGATGTCTCTGGAGGTGGTGTGAGATCATCATCCGAGTCGTCAATTGGATTGATCACAAGAGGCAATGAGGTTGCTTTCGGCAGCTGAACCTTGGCTTTCGGGGACTCTATCACGACATTAGGAGGCTCTTCATCAATTCACGAATCCTTATCCTGTTCGGCTGGTTCAAAGGCAATCTTTATAGGCTTAGTCTTTCGTAGCTGGTGATACAGGGTAGACTAATCAAATGTGACATCTTGAGCAATAAAAACTCGTCCCGAACTGACATCCATAACTCTGTACTTAGTCAAAGTCTCTGCCGAGTAGCCGAGGAGTACACACTTGTAGGCGAGGTTATCAAGCTTCTTCCTGAGGTCACCATGGATCCATGCGAATGGTAGGGAGCCTAAAGTTCGAAGATGGGAGATATCGGGCTTCTTCTGCGTCCATCTCTCGAAAGGCGTCGAATTGCGATTGGTGAGAGCTCGGGATGGTAGCCAATTCTTGATGTAGACTGCTGTGGACACACCTTCTGCCCAGACCTCATTCGGCATCCCAGCATGCTTCAGCATAGACCGCGCTGAGTCCAGCACTGTGCGATTGCATCTCTCCGAAATGCCATTCTGCTGCTGTGAGTATGGGGCTGATACTTCCCTAATGATGCCTTCCTCTGCCAAGTACTCAAGAATCTTCTCACAACAAGCATACTCACCTCCCCCATCAACTGTAATTTGACACACCTTCTACTCTGGGTGCTGCTTCTCCACTTTCGCCACATACTCCTTAACTTCGCTGGAGCCTCAGATTTGGCTTTCATCAAGCAGACCTCGGAGTACCTCGAGTGGTCGTCGGTAAATATAATAATATATCGGCAGCTGCGTATCGTCTGAGTCTGCATTGGCCCGATTACATCGGAGTGAATCAACTCAAGAAGTCGAGTCTTTGCCTTATCCTCTGAGGGCTGGAAAGGCTTCCGGAACATCTTGCCCATGATACATGCTTCACAAGGGCATGTTGGTGGGCTCTTAGCATGCAATCGGATACCTCTGACTGCATCCGGGAGCCGATTGATAGCTGGCAAGGAGAGGCGGCCGAGGAGAGCATGGTAAATAAGGATATCCATATCATCAACCGCAGGCCGAATATTGCAAAATACCTCGGAGGTCTCGGGAACGGAGCTCGGTGTGGTGCTCTGTGTGGTGCTCGGCGTGGTGCTCGGTGGATCATCCACTGCTGCCGAGGCTTCCGAGACTGCAGCCGCAGTTGCTTTGAGCACGAAAAGACTGTTGATGAGTGGTGCTTCATATACGAGGACTGATCCCAGGCTCGTCGTCACTCCAACGAGTTTGAAGTCGAAGTTGACTCCTCTCTGCAACAACTGGATGATACTGAGGAGGTTATTTGTGCCGCAGGCTGCCACATAAAGGAAATGTTCCAGGAAAATCTTCGCGGGCTTTGCATTTGGCCTGTCAACATAAAACGTAATGGTTCCAGAGCCTTCGGCATCGACAAAGCTGTTGTTTGCCGTCTTCACCTGGTGCTCCCCCTTTGCCATGGGGTGAAAGGTGTCAAAGAGGTGACGATTGCCGGTGACGTGATTTGTCGCTCCGGTGTAAAGAATCCAATAATCCGCACATCGATTTGCCCATGCTACATTGACCGTGATCACAGAGTCCGAGACATGGTCTGAATGTATGACCTAGAAGAGGAACTACTCAGACTCGGCAATAGAGGTTGATGTGGCCAGGTTAGCATCACTTTTAGACTTCTCTTACGAGGCCCACTTATGCTTACTCCTGCACTTCGCCTTGATATGGCCTTTGACTCCACATCCATGGCATATGACTTGGCTCTTCCAATCGTCGCCCTTCTTATCCTTCGAATATCCTCCCCGACCTTTCTTCGTTACAAATAGTGCTGCATCTGGAGCAAGACCACGGGCCCTGCGGAGGCGGGCTTCGAAGGACAGGAGGTGGGTGACGGTGCTCGCCACCGTGTGGGGCTTCTCTATGAGCTCGAGGGTGGAGGCAAAGGTTTGCCGTTCTTCGGTATTCGGGAGGTTGGACATGATGTAGAATTGCCTCCAAGAGTCTTCGATCGTGATGTTGCATACGGCAAGGTCATTGATTATCATGTCCTGGGCCGAGATCCATTCGGTGACTGAGGGATATGACTCGAGTTGACAATATTTGAGCTTCGCCATCTCGTATCGACCGTCGAGCTTGATAACTTTTTCGAAGTCGGGTCAGATCATATCCCAGAGTTGTTTCGGCTCAGTAAGTTCTCGGTACCGTATCTGGATCGTTGATTCCATCAGGGCGGTGGGTTGCCAGCATGCCTTGTCATTGTTCATCTGCCAGCGTGTAAGGGCGCATATGCCAGCTTGCGGCTGCGTACCGATATGGACGGTAATTCGGTGGATACGGTTGCAAACGTCGACTCGAGTGATAGTATATGTATAAGTGTCAGGTAAGATTATCGCTAGAGATCTAAGACTGGTGGCGGGCCTACTATGTAGAATAGCTGTTACCCGGCCCTGGACACCTCACGTGGCTGTTGCGGCAACCCTAACCGCCCGCTGTTACATCATCCCCCTGTTTAGGAGCAGACCCCCTGGGCTGCAGCCACCTGTACAAGGAAAGGAAACGAAGGAAACAATCAAACAAACTTTCCACGTACGTATTCGTACGAATCAATAAGTCCCGCTACCGATCAGTACCGCACAGGGCAACCTATCGGCGGATCCGGCGCACGGGGAAACTCCACCTCCATTGGTAGCTGGTAAAGCCTGTGCCGACGCCATTTGTACCGGGCCAAGATCCAAAGAAGAGAAGAATACAAGACATCAACAAGAAAACATCCAAAAGTGATCCCGTCATCCATATCTCCACTTCCGAACCATACTCCAATGACCATCATTTCCGTAGCTTGTATCTTGGCGTAGGCCATCGTCGGAATCATCAGGTTGGTAGAGCTTCCGCTCATGACTTGTCATCGATGGGAGCTTCCGCTGCCGGCATCGGTCGTAGCGGTCAATTATATACGTCAATCGCGTCTTATTCATCGATATCTAACACCTAAGCTTCTCTAAAATGGTTATACTTACCAAGTTCAGGTGCGACTGCGCTCTCTTGAGCCTTCGTGCAGTGCTTCGTAGAATATCTCTCAAGCGGTAGTCAGCGGTAGGTGGCATAGACTTCTAGATGCTGCTTGACTAGGTAATCGTCGATCGAAGTCCGCTTCGATGACCATCCGGTCGACTTCATGTGTGCGCTTTCGATTGGCGGCTTCAGTAGTATCGTGGTCGACTTCTTGGTAGACTTCTCGGTGTGTCTCGGTAAACTGCATCCAGGTGGTCTTTTGGCTTATCGGTAGGACTTGACTGGGCGACTTGGCAGTTGACTTCTCAGTTGACTTCTCTGTGTGTCTCGGAAGACGGCCTCCCGGTGGGCTTTTCGTGATCCTCTTCGGTAGGTCTCTTTGTGGACTGACGCGTCTTTCGGCAGCCTTCGTCTCTGGATTTCGGTGGTCTTCAACTTCACTTGTCTTTTGGTTTCGTCTCATTTTTCCACTTGCTTTGGCCTTTCTTGTTGGCCTGCTTTGTGTTTCGACTTGCTTTGTGTTTCAACTAGCTTTGTGTTTCGACTTGCTTCATCATTGACCCTGAGACTTCTCTTCGCCATTGTTGACTTCGCTTGGCATGTCCTCGTCGTCTCTTCGGGCATTGGCCGTGAAATGGCTGACGCATTCAGGGGTACGGCGATCGTGTTGACTTCGACAATGGGTGCTCAAGTTAGCTGTCGGTACTTGAACTCGTCTCGATCGACCGTAGCAATTGTTCTCTAGGTGGGCTTATCATCCTCTAGATGCTAGGTGCGGATGTTGATTCTTGGCTAGGTACGCTTATTCCCGCTCTCTTGGTCCCGCTGGACTTTTCTGTCGTTAAGTGCACTCTGGTCCTTCAATCCGGCACCTCCAGTAGCGTCATAGTATATGAGGATTTGGGTTCTGGTAGGGTCATCCCTCTCTTTAAAGGTCGTTGCTCTGCCGACAACTTGTCTCCTCTAATTGGTATTGTAGCTTGGTAATATGGTAGCTGGTGCGTTCGTCAACCCGAACAGCATGACTGGGTGCTCGAACTGCCTGTACCGGGTGCGAAACGCGGTTTTATACTCGTGCCCTTGCTTGATTTGGATTAGGTGATAGGCATTCCTGCGGTCCGGGGCTTTATTGAGAGCTCGGTAGTCCACACACAGCCGCAGTCCACGGTTCTTCTTCGCAAATGAGGTCGGCGCTGCCGCAGGCGGTGATGATTGGAAGTCTATCTTTCCCAGCTCTTGCTTTCACTCGCTCTTTCCGAGATTTCGTAGATCCACGCAATTTGTGTGGTTCCTCACGGCCGGGTACCCTGTCATTTCCTCTCACCCACTTCCTACGCTCCTTGAGCCAGAACTGCTCTTCCTCACGAATTCCCTTTGGATGCCTTGAAAGGTGCGGTGCGAGAGTTGCCATATCTTTGCTGCATACGTCCACATAGTCCTTGTATCTCACGAGGATAAGACAAATCTTGATATTGTGCTGGGATGCGACCCCCATCATCTGTTACCATCTCCACGTTAACTATGTCTGTTCCAATTCTCGTTCGCCCTGTCTGCATTGTAGCGTGCTTTGGCAGAGTGGAGATGGGCAGGGGTCCAGGGTTAACTGGATCAGACGGTTCATCGCAATAGACCACTTCTCGGTAATGACCTTTTGGGAGAAAACTTCGGTGACCCTCCGGTCGACTTCTCGGTAGACAACTCGGTTGTCGGTTAGCTAGGCTCTCCGGTAACTCGTTTGGTAGGCTCTCTGGCAACTCGTTTGGTATGCTTTCTGCTGATATCAAGTGGGCTTTGCTTCTGATCTTCTCTCGGGAGCATTTGCAGATGCACTTGTTATTCGTCCCATGCTGGTTGTGTATGTCATTTTCGACTTCGCTCCTTCGCTCCTCCGTAGGTGCACTTGTTGAGCCATCTCTTGGTAAGCTCTCTCAAGGTACGCTTGCTGTCTCTCTGCCGATGTGCTTATCGCCGCTCTCTGGGTACACTTATTGCCAATACGCTTTTTGGCGGTAAGTGCATTTCGCCTTGGTTCCACTCAGCACTTCCGGTACAGTAATTGCCTGCGGTAGAGGTTGAGGTTGATTCCGGTACAGTCATCCCTCTCTGTTGAAGGTCGTTGCCCCGCTGACGACTAATCTCATCAAACGGCTTCATTCAGTGTCATATCGACTGGTACATCCTCGTTCCAATGGTGATTGCCATCATACTTCTGTAGCTCAGTAACTTGGGATCTCCGAATCAAAGTCGGCATTGTATTCGACTTCGTGATTGGGTATCTGCAAATAGTGCTCGGGAGTGTACTCGGTGGAGTTATGCTGCCAGTAAATCGCGTATCTGTGTCTCTGAATGTCTTCTGCACTTGATTGCTAGTAATGTAACTTATCATCTAACGTGAGGGATCATAAAGGTAAAACTCCACATAACCTCGTGTATCGGCCTCAGGCAGTGGATCG
>Ga0307515_10006089_pt1 | contig 24255 bp, 32 predicted proteins | sample 17_EM_MG_FD_194513 | JGI IMG/M metagenome (GOLD analysis project Ga0307515, IMG submission 194513) | Populus trichocarpa ectomycorrhiza microbial communities from riparian zone in the Pacific Northwest, United States - 17_EM | ecosystem: Host-associated > Plants > Roots > Unclassified | place... | reverse complement strand
AGGCAAAACAGATTGCAATACCCTCCATGCCCCATCATGAAAATGAGCGTCAACGGAGCGTCAACGATTTTTGGTCATGTGTCATGGGAAATCACACCTCCGATAGGTTGTACTCAGTCATAAAAGGATTTTTGGCTGCCTTTATAGGCAAAACAGATAGCAATACCCTCCCTGCCCCATCGTGAAAATGAGCGTCAACGGAGCGTCAACGATTTTTCGTCATGCGTCTTGGGAAATGACACCTCCGATAGGGTGTATTGAGTCAGAAAGGAATTTTTGGCTGCCTTTATAGGCAAAACAGATTGCAATACCATCCATGCCCCATCATGAAAATGAGCGTCAACGGAGCGTCAACAATTGTTGGTCATGTATCATGGGTAATCTGGGGGGCAACAGGTTGCACATTGTCATAAACTGATTATTGACTGCCTTTATAGGCAAAAGTGAAGATGAAACGCTTCCTGCCCCATCTTCAAAATGAGCGTCAACAGAGTGTCAACGATTGTTGGCCTTCCATCATGGTTAATCACAGTGTGATGTGGTGGTTATTGTCTATATATATCGTTTTGACTGTTAATATACTCTAAAAGGCTCAAGAATACTTAGTAGTAGCTCTGTAAATGAAATAAGTTGTTACTGTCCCGGGGGATGTGGCTAGAATATCCAGTACATATAGGCATATAAAGACTGTCATATCCTTCTTAATTGATGTTTGTGATCACGCACCACTCATATTACCGAAGATGCAAGACCAAATATCGTTGACGCTCTGTTGACGCTCATTTTCAGGATGTAGTTGGGCGCTTGAGTATTCTTGTTTTGCACATCAAGGCTGCTAATAAGTCGAAAACGAACCGTGACGTACCATGGTCAATATTTTACGATTAACTGTCGCATATCTGAATGCGACCATAAATGTGAAACCCGAAACGCAGAACCGGAGATTGGACCGTACGGGTCTAGCAAAACCTGGCGAAACCCGCAGGTTGAGGGTTACGGGTCCGGGTTTGGCCCCCCAAGAGTCTGCGGGTCGGGTTTTTGGCCAGTTCCGGAACCGAACTGACCCGTTTTTGCGGCCCAAACCCGGACCGCTGGTGGGTTTCCCGGACCTGTTGCTACAACTAGTCTTGTTGTATGGTTAGCATCATTATTCATGATTTATTGACAGTCAAGAGATCCATTTTGCTTTGTTCAAGATGAGTAAACATACTAACCTTGACATAAAAAACCCAGCTTTCGTCCATATTGTCCATAACTTTCAACATCCAACATCTCGCCCAACAACAAAGTCCTTGAAAACTACAATGGTGAATGCTCAGAAAAAGAACATTTTACGACTTCCACCGAGCAGATGCAGCAAATTGACGAAGCGGTCAACCCAACAACGTCCTGATACAGATCAAGGCAAGAGCGGCATGGAGGCAGGCAGAGTCCGATCCCTTGGGGTATTGCGCAGCTTGAGATCGAAAAAGATGCTTGCAGTGGAGAAACGACGAGAAACGCAGTTCTTAAGCAATGAAGAGATAAAGAAATGGATTGAGGATTATGTTGAGAGAGAAACCGCTGGGGCAAGAGAGCGGGTTGAAGACGCAGAGGCAGCTGATAAACAAGAGCAGGACGATATGACGCATGCTGAAATGGCGGGATGGACGTCGAGAGAGCCCGCAAAGACGTTTGAGGAGATACTGGCTGCTATCGGAGACAGTCTGAGTGAAAGTGCAAGTTCCGACGATGAGCAGGATGGGGAAGATAATGATGATGAAGAGACCGACCAGGGCAATTTGAGAGAAGATGATGAACCCGGCTGGGTGATGTGCACAATCACCAAAACTGTCCAGCTGCCCATGGAGAGGTTTCTGCAGAAGCAGATGAAGCTGGACGAATTGACTCAACCAGGATGGGAGGATGCAGGCGACAACTTCCGTGAAGAAGACTAGACGAAAGGCACCACCGAATTGTGTGTTCCGGTCGTCATGCAGCCGCAAACAAATGATGATGCTCTGCCACCTACACCAGCAACATTTCCAGAGCTGATGGAGAGTCTTGACATTATCCCCGGAATATCGCAAAAGCAGCAAGGGACTTCTCGGCCATGAAGCAGTCATACTGAGCTGGGTTCAGTGAAGCCGCAGTCTAAATTGGGCATACCTAGTGGTGAGCCAGCTGCAGACCCCGATTTTTCACCATTGCTGAAAGCGAAGCCATTTGAACAGTCAAGCCTTTACCGCTGCATATAGCCTCCAGCTAATTACCATATAGATATCAGATTCTGACAAAGAGATGGTGATGGCTCCTGCTTCTGTGGATGAATAGATGTGCAAAATGTAATTTTTGACGTCTAATCGCTGTGAAAAGCAAGTTGTTTACCAATTTTGCTACATGTGAGATTTTGCTTGATTTCAGTGACCAAATTGTGAGACATGATAATTCGCCTGTGCATGTGCAAGGGTCAAACGCGCCATTTGAAAGTTTTAGAATCCAAATCTGGCTGTAAGACGGCCATCACGTTCGATTCTATTCTGCATGTAACTGTTAGATGACAAAGCAAATGCAATATTAGTGACGAAATGTGCTAACAAAAGTTAAGTGAGTGATGTCATACATGTCATAGGAAGAGTGGTCAATGCACATGATAAATCAACCTGAACGACAACCGTCATGCCATATTCACCCATGTATCCAACTGCATAACCCTTCCCACAGACCTGGTGCAGATGGTTGAGATATTTGAAATTGCTTGTGGTATGTCATGGAAATCGAGGAGAAGGAGCTGGATAAGGAATGATCAGGAAGCCGAGCTATATTTGCCAAAAACTTGTGAAATGATCTAGATGCAGTCAATTGCCGGCCGAAAGGGCAGGAATGTGATAGGACGACGTCATTTCTCACTCAGATAGCGTAGATAGCAGTTGATGAAAAATTGAGAGGTAGCAAAACTCCTGAATGCAAACGATAATCCATACAAAGGCAATAATAGATGTCAAAGGAGTGTATTTGATTCAATGCATACAATTATTGAGTGTACAAAGGCTGTTTCGATGTGATTAATGTGAGTGTCAACGGAGCGTCAATGATTTTTGGCATTGTGTCATGAAACATCCAGCAGGCTGTGCAGTAAGAGTAAGGCATAGTCAAACTATCGGCCGCCTTTCTATGGAACAATGGTGGTGGCAACATTTCTACTATGTCCCATAAATGAGCGTCAACAGAGCGTCAACAACTTTTGGCCTTGCATATTGGAAACTGCATGGGGTGTGCGGCGACGTTACACAATCATCGCACTATCAGCCGCCATTTCAGGCAAAAACTCTTGCGAAAACATCGCTACTATGTCCTTCAAATGAGCGTCAATAGAGCGTCAATGACTTTTGGCATTGTTTTATGGAAAATCCTAGGGCTGAGCAGTGACATGAAGCCATAATCACATTATCTGCTGCCTTTGTAGGCAAACACGGTTGGGACTACATCACTATTATATCTTCACAATGAGCGTCAACAGCGTGTCAACCACTTTTCCCCATGCATCTTGGACAATCCCAGGGCAGTGGGGTGATATCAACACAAAATTGAACTATCGGCCGTCTTTCTAGGGCAAAAAAGCTTTTGACAACATCATCACTATGCCATAAAAATGAGTGTCAACAATTTGAGGCCTTCCATTTTCGATAATCATGAGGCTACACATCTACAATGATCTATAGTCGTACTACCGGCGGCCTGTCTAGGGAAATAAGCCTCCGACAGGATTGTCCCCATGTTCCAATATGAGCGTCAACGGAGCTGCAACGGTTTTTGCGCTGGCATCTTGGATGATATAACCGGGATGGAACGCAGATAAACCACAATCAACTTATCAGGAGCCTTGATTGGCAAATATGCAAGTGTCAATATCGAATCTGCTTTCTAGAATTGTACGCCCATAGTGCATCAAGGCTCTGAACGCTACACCACAGTAATCTGCAGTATGCTGTTTCTAAATGGAGGTTTACCCGGTCAGACGTTGCAATGTGTACTTGTATTCAACATCTCAAATATGCATGCAATGTCTGACTGATCTGATCATTTTGCTTGTAGCTGTAGAGTCATTATTTAAGAACCAGCAGTCAGCTTTACTGTAGCATTATTTTCGGCAGTCTCTGGAGTCGGAGTACCCAGCTTTCGAATTTCTACCGCCATGTTGTATACATAATCTTTGAACACCTCATTGCTAGAGGTTGTGATCTGTTCCAACAATGGACGGGTCTTTATTCGTGATTTGAGTGACCTTACTTTGGAAATCATCTTCGATGCTTGGTGGGCTTCAATGAATCTAGGCTCAAAGCGGCCTATGGCTTCGAATAATTCTCGACATGCGCCGTCGTGGCGATTCTATTTGCTGTGTGGAATTAAGGAGACCGGCAGCGCTGGCATCATATGAATCGTTTCTCATCAAGTTCTTCGCCATCCATCAAAACATGGGACCAGCTCAATGGGGAAACACTTACTGGCAAAAGCTCACATCACAAAGTTGAACGAATTACCAGAGACAGAGGTCACAGAATTGATTGGTTCGATTGTGGATGAAACAGCTTTGGCCATCCTGAAGAGGCAAGGAAGTCGTGGGATCACAATAGTAAGTTCGCACAGGAAAATCATGTTTGATATCCAGCTTAATCCATAGTGAGCGAAATGACAGGCAAAATGTTCCACACTGGCCGATATGGACTTTGAAACTTCCGAATTTCACAACGACTTGTGGTATTGCTACCTCATGTTAGTATTTGTTTTGGAACATATTCCATGGAATGCAATATCGAATCTTGAGCAACCATAGTCATATAAGGCATTACGTCATGACCTAGTTGTACCATCCGCTACCACATTTAGTAACATTTGCCGGAGTGAACATGCACTGACTGTGGATCCAATTAAAAAGCAATTGCCAATACGAAATAAAGTAACTTTAGCTTTGGATGGATGGACATCAACGAACAAACTAGCCATAACATCAGTCATTGCTTACTATATAAATCAAAATTGGGCACTGCGCGAAGTTGAAATCGCCTTCGATGAGGTTGAGTGCCTGTTCTGTTCCTTTTTCGACAGCTGAATAAGGATGACACATGAGCAACAAAGCTAGTTTCCGTCTGAAACACCCGGGTCTTCCGGACGGCTCTGACGGCTCTTGCGGAACCTTGTACCATCTTGCAGAGAATGATACGCTTCCTGTCGCGCACGCGCCCGGTCGCGGTGCATACTTACCTCCATTACTTTGCGCCTGGTATACGCACCATCAGAACGACACATGGGTTACACTCTTCGCAGGGGCTGCAGTTATGCTGCAGCCGTTGACACAATGCCTGGCGATGTTTATGCCATTCTTCGGCCGATAGCCACATTTTCCCTCTCCGCTATTGCTATATATCGGATGCCGGACTCACTTCATATATGTTTAGCTTTAAGATTATGTTTCCCATACATTGCTTTCCGTTGCATTTCCTTCGCCATTATTCTATTTTACAGGTCTGAAATATACAGTCCAATCTTCACACTCTCCAGTACTATGCCCTCAGTCCTACACTTTCTGCGTTGATCCATCATCAGCTTGCGATACTGATTCCTTCTTATCCGCATCCACATCGTCGCCATCCTCCCACTCATACCCGTCGATATCACCTACTATGTCCCCAGTCCTCCACATTCTGCATTGATACATCATTGGCTTGCGATGCTTATTCCTTCTCATTCCCATCCGCATCGTCGCCATACTCATACTCATACCTGTCGACATCACCTACAATGCCCTCAGTCCTCGACACTCTGCACTGATCCATTATCGGCTTGCGATGCTTCTTTCTCCTCATCTGCATCCGCATCGTCGCCATCCTGGCCCTCATACCTGTCTCCATAACTGGTTCCCAGGACAAACATCTCGAGTTCAGTCGTGGGCCATCATCGCCGGCTGGCGGTGGGGATGGCATCGCACACGTCGCTTTCATCACCATCATCTTGGTGATCCCCGCTGCCCCCTGGCATCCCTCAATGAAGTTTGTCATCCGTGCAGTTGTCGTCTATCGGGATGTTTGGGTCAGTGCTTCCGATCTCAGGCTTCTCATGCGCCACTTAGGAGGTCAAATAATCTAGAAGAATCGCATTGTCAACACGCGCTGCTGCCACGCTGATCACCAAGGCAGGCGTTGGGTTCTCCGCCTGCTGGATCTGACGCTTGACTGTAGCAAGAGTGTTGTTATACACCCTCTGTTAGTAGCTCTCCGGTAGTGTGTTCCAGGTATTCATCAAGAATGAATATGTGTCTGCAACGTCAGGCAAGGTTAACAACTTGCACACCGCAGCAGGATGCCTTCTTACCACCGTCAGTCTTGGAATTGAAGTAGTTCGAGCGATCAGGTCTGTCTGCCTTCAGCTTTGACTTAGAAGCTTTCGGATGAACCCCTTTGTTCTTTTGCCACTGCAGGAGAGCATGGCGCAACGCAGTGCAGGTAAACATGATCAGTGGCGAGGGTATATGATCATCCTTGTCGTCAATCCTGGAATTATAAAATCCATCAGCATACTTACCGCAATTATTCGCCCGATGATAAAATTTGATTTAGATAGTACTGGGGATTGCTCCGGCCAGAAAGTACTCTGGACGCTAGCCATTCGTTAGCAGCTTTCGACACTATTTGCGTTTGATTTGGACTGCATACACCTCCTTCCACACGCTCTGCTACAGGAAAAAGATACTTATTGTCTGCGAGATGGGAATCAATGAATTCCAAATGCTCTGCGTTGGATTTAAAGCGGTGGAGATCATATCGCTCTGCTATAGTGTCCCTTGCTAATTGAATAAAATGGGATTCAACATTATCGACTTGTGCGTGAACCTGGTACCGGTTTGAGGGTGTAATATCCAATGTCGGCCATTGCTTTTGCATACCTTTTTCAAGATCTCCGTTTTGCGTGCCTCAAATGCTATGGACCAAATCTTGTTTTGCTGCATTGCGGTGTTCCAGTATGTCTCTATAATCTGCCAGTGTGGGGCTTCAGCTGATCCTTTCGCAACATGTCCTGTTGCATAACTTCCCGTCTCCAAGTCGCTTGCACTGATAAACAGCCGTCTCTTCCACATGAAGAGCTCCAGGATCCTACCCGTCGCCAATACAAGATGCGTCATGTCGGAGTGACCAAATCGACGGATGCTGCGACTGCCGGGGACCACCGATCGGGGTGTATACACCCCTTGAGTTTCCAATTGCCACTGCCTCTGTCTCTGATTCCTATCTGTAGCTCGCGGTCACAGTGGAGTTGTAATGATCACCCGGGCTTCTGGATTAAGGATGGGGTTAGACAGGTTTTCAAGACCGCAGAGAGGAGTGGGAGGGCTAGCAATGCTGGAAGCCGGGCTGGATACAACGCGTTACATTGAGTCTGTCTGTATGGTTCCGATGAGTGCCGGTCTTTTACGACTTCCTGTACCTAGCGTGGTGGTTGGAGTAATTAATGCCCGTCGCTGGGTAGCGGACGGGGTAGAGGTCACGCGGTGAGTGATATCTGCAATGCGAGGATTGTTCAGCGAAGATGATGGGGTGGAGTTCTGACCTTGGATTGTAGAGGCTACGGAACTCGCTTCTTGATAGGAATCCCCATCGCCAGCCGGTACGGAAACGCGTCTCTCAGCAGGGGGAAGTTGAGAATTCCCCCAAGCCCCACTTTGTTGTTGATTCTGACGATTAGCAAGACTTCGAAAATTTCGTACGACCGGAGATGTGACAGGGTGAGGGTTTTCGGAAAGCATCATTCGATATGGATGTTCAATGTTAAGACTGTAGGGATAATTTCCTCTGCATGCATAGGAAACAGCAGGCGAGGGAGACTGCTATTTGAGTGACCATGGAGCGATTCGAGCAAAATAGGAGGCGCAGTGTAGACCGCGCTAGACTCTAATCTGTGACAATACTCGGGGACAAGATCCCTTCAAAAGCACTCAATCATGGGGTCAACTGCCATCAGATTAAACTCACATTGAACTCAGCATTGATATTCACCGGTACAGCAACGTCTGAAGGTCTATTTGCACCGCTTGCAAGGTGTTTATGCCTTCTTGGCACAATTATCACGATATTGCACTCATACTTGGCACAATTCGCCGAACCATCGATTGTGTATATCTTCAACTTCCCGATGGAAATCCCACTTTGGCAGAGATAGAAGCTTCCCAGAGTGAACCATGACGTATTCTCTATCCTATGAGATCAGTTGGGTGTGCATTTTCCACTGCTAGGCGTTGGTAGCCGTGTTGGATGGTTGCACAGTTCGGACAAACTGAGAACAACTCAGTTTCATGCGAGATGCACGAGGTTTGAACAGTGAAAATGATCTGTGAGGCAAACGCAACGCCTGGCGTCGTGAACTGTCCTCTCCATGAGTACTAAATCTCATCTCCAGCCTCGTCGTTCATGAGGTGCCTGGTTGTTCTGCAAGATGAATGGTGGGCCATTTTGTGTTCGTTAACCAACAAAACTCACATGTTGAACTAAGAAATCGCCGGAACTCGAGTATATATATCTCTTCTTCCCGCCAACACCTCCATTCTCTTTTCGTCCGGTATTATACACGCCCCCAGCATGCTGATCTCGACCTGACGTGACTTACACAAAACAACGCCTCTCGTTCCAAAACACACCCAATAACCTGCACAACTTTGTACTTTCCCTCTGGGCTTCCTTCCGCTTCATGGAACTGTATCATAATGCTAACATTTCGTATGTAGATTCATTTTCAACTCACAGAGATGGCACCAAAGAGCAGCAGCAAAGGAAAAGGGAAGGCTATGGCAAAGATGCCGACATCGGTTATAAATGGACGTTTATCATTGGATCGGTAGCTTATAAACGCATTCCTCTCGGAACACATCTGTGGACTCATACGGATATTCAATGCTCGCGGCGTGGGGACGGGAGGGCATGGGACCTCATTTATGATATAATCTTTCTTGATACAGTCACGACTTGCCACTGTTCACAATTCCAGCTGATGTGGCCGCACCGCAGGAGCAGGAGTTCACCTTTTCGGGAGTGGTTGGCTGCCTCCCGCTCATATATGGGGCAAATATTTGACAAAACCCGCGACGAAATGAATAATTGTAGGTGGGGCAAGCCCCATGCCTTCGAGGATCAAGTCGATTGCTCCAATCCGCAGACAACCAGCTCAAGGAAGGTAATACGCACCGGTGAACGTTTACCGTGGTACGATAGCGATGATCTCAGGGCAAAGATTGACCCGCCAGGCAGCCGGCAGTACGAACCTGGCAACTTCCGGGCCATTAGACTGCTGAATTGGGATGAGATCATGGATGAGGATGATGACGATGACAACTGGGCGGATCGCGGTGTGCCCAGCGGTAGAAGGAGCCGTCCTGGGAATCCCTCTTATAATGACGATGTCGAGGGTGAGGAGGACACGCAGTGCGGTGAGAGAGGGACCGCGAAAGGGAAGGGAACAAAGGATGGGAACGGGAAAGGGATTTCGACTGAGGACGGGAAGGGGAATGGGAAGGGGAAAGGGAAGGGAATCGGTAAAGGGAAAGGTATTATTGAACACACCACATGGGGTGATGATATCTCTTGTGCTGTTGCTTTACACTTGCAGAAGGAAATGTCAGAGGCAGACTTTGACACGGGGGGCTAACAAGAGCGTGTATATTTACAGCCGGAAGCATCGCCCGCCGTGACAATTTCCTCAAATGATGATACTGACACTCCCGAGTCGGACAGCGAATATGACTTAGAACTTGATCCTGATGTGGATATGCGCATGGAGGATGATGTGGACGTACAGGACGGTGTTGATTTAGACGGCGATGTGGATATGGAACGGGCCGGTGAAGATGAGGAAGATGAAGTGGGGGAAGATAAGAAGGAGGAAGAGGAGGTGAATGAGGATGAGGAGGAGGATGATGATGAGGATGAGGATGAGGATGAGGATGAGGAGGAGGATAATGGCAAAGAACCTCGGACGATTGGCCACGGAGAGATGGTAAATACATCGTCTGATGATGCTGATACCATGGTAGATGATCAGCCAACTGTGCTAGCAAAACAAGGCCAGGAGATGAGCGAGCATACCCCACAGTCACAACCTGCAGCGCCTGCCCGCTGGCCACAAACCCCGGAACCTCACCCACGACCACAAACTCCGGAGACTCACACCCTCAGTGCGGTGGAGTTTTTAGGGCCTGTGACGCCACAATAACCTCGCCCAGCGGCGCCAACTCTACGAGATGCTGAGGCTGCTGGAAAGACCTCGGGTGTCGATATGGAGCAGCAGCTACTCGCTGAATCGGCATGTGGCGACAGTCGCCCCAATGTCCCTCTCCCAGATGTCCCTCTCCCAGATGTCCCTCTCCCGGATGTTCCGCTCGCTGATATCCCTCAACCCGATGTCCCTCTCCCTGAGGCGCGCCCGGATGGCTCGGTAGGCGAGGAGTGAACCACTCCTGGGTAGCTGAGGTGGTGTGCGTTTGGGTCAGGGTCGGGTTCTGGTCTTGTGAGATTCTTTTGCTGTAATCTATTCATCTCAGGTATTGATTGAGGCACGGGTGGAGGTGTTTTGTTCGTTTCAGTTAGGGTTGTGGGCCTGGTTGTTTCCTTTGTTCTAATCATGTGATCTCAGGCATTGATTATTACACGCGTCGTGAGGTTCGTGGATGGCCCTGGGTGTATTCTTTATTCATTCATAGTATTATGGGACATCGCGCATGCAGTGTTTTTGCAACTCCTGGCGTGTAAGGAACCTCCTTGTGATGGTGTTGAGGCTCAATAAATCTCTCAACTATCGTGAGCATATACCCACACCAGACTGCTCAGGCCCAGCACCAACTTTCGTCCCTTTCTGCAGTGAATACTCCACTTCTCGCGTGTCGTCGACAATGCCAGAGAAGACCCCTGTTGGTTGCCCCAAATTTTCCTGCCGAAAGACGTTCACCTCCGACATCTTGGCGACTTAAACATAACAAATTTCCCCATCCTGAACACCTGCAAGATGCATGCCAGGTGAATCTGACTGTTCGGACAGCGCCCCGACGCGTTGAACCCCCTGAGCGTCGTGGTTGCAATGGTGACCAAGATTCAGTCGAAGACTTGCACCCTTTTCACTACCTTGAACACATGGAACACATCGCAGACTCGGAGTCACAACCACCGCTGCCTCCTCTGCCGCGGACGGAAACATACCGCGGCGCCAGTGCTCCACTGAGAGATTACATTGCTGAGCCATTGGAACTCAACGCTCAGGGTTTCCTTGAGATGAACCTACCAAACAATCGCTACTGTCCATTTGCGACGCGTGAAGAGTACAAATATATCCAGTCTGGGATCAAGAAGAAGGGCATGAAGACGTACTATGACAATGTGCTGAAGGAAGAAAACACCGATCTGCATTTCCGAAGCTTCAAAAACAGGGATGGCGTGCAGAAGCTCGTGGCTAGCATGCCAGATGATCTGGATCTCGGGAAGTGGGAAATACACACTCTCGAGGATATGAAATGGAACGACAATCACAAACGCCGTATCACATACTGGAGTCGAGATATCATCCAAATCATGAGAATGTTGATACGGCAGCCAGCGTACGTCGAGCATCTTATTTACGCCCCTCAGCATTGCTTTAACAGTGATACGCCACTGAAACGCCTCTATACCGAAATGCACACTGCGGACAGCTGGTGGGAGACACAGGTATGGTGAGATACCCGAGCATGATGACGTGGTAACCGATGTTTACTCAACGCACCAAGTGGGGGATACACTGGTTCCCTTGATATTCATGTCCGGCGGAACGCATCTCTTCAATTTTGCTGGCAACAAGAATGGGTGGCCTCTATATATGACAATTGGCAATCTATCTTCGAACCTCTGCCAGATGCCCTCAACGCACAGCGTCGTAATAGTCGCTCTCCTACCGATTACCACCAATAACCGCATTATTCCTCAGATGAGGCAGGATGAGCAGCGGCAAACAAACCGAGAGGTGCTGAACGAGGTACACCAGCGGGCACTCCACCCTCTCACCTTCATCCGAAATCACAGCGCCAAGAGACAATATTAGAACATTCTCTGTGCGGATGGCAACTTCAGGTGTTGCAAACCGGTTTTAGCAGCATGGCTTGCAGATTGCCCTGAGTATAGCGACCAACATCATCTCGAGTGACATGTGTGTTTTTGGTGCGAGTGTCCAAAGAATGAACTTCGAGATTAAGTCCCTCGTCATAAGGGACACCCACCGGCAGGATCACAACCTATATCGAATGTTCCGCGATGCCAACACCAACCCGGCAGATGTTGACCTCTTGTCGCGCCATTCTCACCGAGGATTCAACATGTTTAGACAGATCCCCTGCATGGTTAGTGACCTCCCGAAGCCCGACCTCCTCCATACCATGAAGATCGGCATGCTTGATCACCTCCAGAAGTGGATTTGCCACTTCATGAAGATCCACGAAGGGCTTGACAAGTACAATGGAATATGGTTATCCGTGCCTGCTTACCACGACCTCACACCAAACACTAAGTCATATGAGGAAGTTCCTCAATGGAATGGGAAGGAGATGAAAGAAATGAGCCGGTACCGGCTTGAAGTTGTGACCCAATCTCTACGAGGATGGAGCCCCGCACAGCGTCCCATATGCACTTGCGCAATTGACTGCACATGGGCATTGTTAAAATTCTATATGTATGCTCGATATAATTCTCACGATGATGCAACATTGAGCTATATGGAAGATGCGTTGTGTCGTTTGCACACCTTCAAAGAGGTTTTGTTACTCGGGCGAGTTGGCAAAAAGGTGAAGGCCAAAGCCAAGCCCCTGAGGACGGAGCTCGTGATGAAGCGAAAAGTAGCTGAGGAAACAAATGCTGAAACTTGGACTCCTTCCATCATGCCGAGCGAAATGAACACCTGGCCTGATGATATCAGCCACGAGATAGATGTTTCCAAGGAGTTAGAAGCCGACTTCAACATTCCAAAGATCCACTTGATGTCTCACTTGGTCGAACAGATTCGTCGATACGGAGCCTTCCAACAGTATTCTGCCGAGAGACATGAACAAGCACATCAAACGAATCTCAAGGAAGGTTGGAACGCCTCCAATCCCAATCACTACTACCTGCCGCAAGTAATCACCTTTCAGGGTTGCATTCTCTGCTTGAAAATCAGAGAGCTCAATCATCAAGCCCTCGCTCAGAGTCGGGAGAACAGCACTGCCGCCTGCACAGTCCTCCCTTCTGCTGCTGATCTGGCTGCCCCCCTGGGCTCCCAGTCATATGCGAAGCCCGAATTCATGGTGCCCCAGCACCGCCGTGATGGAAAGCATCCTGATGCTATGATCAAAGCCTTCAGAGCATTTCTGGACAATACGCAAGACGCAACACACTGCGCAACATTATACAACGGCACGCAGGTGTTTCTCAACCCTACCAGTCTTAGCAACAGGTACATATCGGATGAACAACTGCACGCAATGGAGCTCTGTATGTATCATGGTATTAAGGTTCAAGTTGAGGGTTTAGAATGTGAACGCATATCTCAGATTTGTCGATATACACGAAGCGAGAGCTGGCGTGGAGGGGACCAACGGAACGACTGAGTGTGGGTGAACCAACGCCCCGGAAGATTTTATGGTGTGCTTAATGGTCGTCTCCCGTGGCAACTGCAACAACTATTCAAAATCAAGCTCTTGAACGAGGATGGAGCTTTCCTTGAGTACTGGTCAGCCCTGGGGTTCACCTGAATACCTGAAAACTCGGGTAACTTGGATCCCGTCTCGAAATTTGTACAAGTGACAAAAGCACCACCAGCAGTTGCATTGTAAGTTTTCAGCGTGGGAAACATCTTCGGCTGCGCGCACGTAATTCCAGAGATAGCTATTAGTAGTAAGAGAGGAGACGGACGGAACAAGCGCTGGATTGGCAATAGCCACATAGATCTGGCGACTTGGAATGATGTGTATACTCAATAAAGAGAGAATTGCATTTTGCTCACAGGTAGAAACACCGCGAGGAGAGGTTTTCGCAGTGTCACTGATCGCCTTGCAATCCCGATGCAAGCGCGTTCCCAATGAACCCATTACTACGTGTGGTCAAAGTTGGCTTTCAACGGCAGAGTGTTCATTTGAAATACGAGACCGACAGAGCGTGCAGAAACTGAGAAACTGGGATGGGAGGGCGATATGCAACGCGACGTGTGGTAATGATGCAGGGCGCAGAGTATGCCGCACACGGGATGTCTCTGACAGGTTTGACTGACCACGTCCACTCTGACGGAGCCATTCCGCCTGGACGGAATTATTCCTTGCTGATGTAGGTGAAGGGCTAACATACTGGAGCAAGGGTTGCTGAACATGTGAAGGACGTGCTTGATTGATTTGAGCTTACTGACGGGCGTTTGCTTGGTATTAAGACTGATAATACTTCCTCAAACTACCCGATGACATGCGAGCTGCAATCAACACATGAGGCCTGTGGAATCGAGTGGCCTGCATTGAGGAACCATATACCGTGCATGGCGCACATCATGCAGCTGGCTTTGGGTGCATTCATGAGCAGTCTTGGTGTAAAGGCCGCACTAAGTCTTGGGAAGCCCATGAGCACGATCAGCAATTTGGCGACAATGAAAGCACAGACATTGGAAAGTGTCAAAGACCTCGAAAAGAGGGCAATGCTAGAATCAACAAGGTGTCGGCAATGAGGCTAGGTTAAGCAAAGTCAATTGCAAAAGTACGTATTTCATGATATTATGAAAGTCCCGGAGCTGATCTTTATAATGAAGAGAATGCTTGCTGTATTAATTCCACTAACACCTGGTCGCTGAAATGAGTTTATTGAATGTCAAAAGGGCAAAGTCCGCATTGCAGTACTTCTGATTATGGATGTGATGACACGTTGGAACTCTACTGTGGAGTTGCTTGAGCATGCCTACTGCTTACGGAAATTAACCCTCCAGTGGCTTCAGAACTCACAATACGCCGATTATCGGCCACTATTCACAACTCAGAATGAATGGACTATGTTCAAGTATATCATGGAAGTATTGAGGCCATTTCAATATTGGACCCTTTGGATGTCGGAGAGGCATACAGTCACATTGCATTATGTTATCACAGTGTATAATGACATGTTCCATCACATGGATGGCGTGGTGCGAGCTTTGGCCAAGAGGTAGACGACATGGAAGGAAGACTTGTTCTTCGCTGTAAAGTTAGCTCAACAGAAGCTCTCCAAAGACTACGCCGAAGTGACTCGAATGATTAGGGTGAGTTGGCCAATAGCCTCCTGGTACGTATAGGGCGGAATGTTATTGATGATCTAACTGATATCTCTCTGGAACTCACTACTACACAATCATCCCGCAGAGCGGCAATAATGCCACAGAGCCGCACCTAACTCAACAGAGCCACACGTAATGCAACACAGCATCACCTTAACATGACCAGAGTCATCCACATACATTGCAACCATCTCCGATCGTCTTCGAGAAACCTCTCGAACACACAAAACAACCTAATCGAAAGCAACTATGCCTCTCACACCTTTTGCTGTGTCGCATGTCTCTTCGCCTTTGGCCGTCCGCATATCTGCTTCCAATATTGCTTCAACATCTCTTCTGCTTTCGCCATATTCTCCTCTGGCTCCCATGTATTATCCTTCTCATCCCAACCTTCCCATTTCACTTTGTATTCCCGACTAGTTCCGTCAGAGCTTGGCCGGTGTTTTGTGATTGATTGTGCGATGTAACTTGTGCCAGCATGGCTGGTCCATACTGGTGGAGGCGGCGGCCGCCAGGCAACCCTAGAATCATCCATGTAGTCCACTTTGAGCCTGGTGATGCTAACTGTGTCGTGGATCGTCATATCATTTGGGAGGTCTAGTTCAACGGCATTTCCACTTGTTCATATCATCTCGTATGGGCCAATAAACTGGTGTACTAGGTTGGGTCGCGTGTGGTTGACATTGGCGTATATGATTGACAAATCCTTTGTATCTAAAAATACTTTCGCAACGGCGGTGATGGCAGAGTCAATTGGGGGTCATGACTGATTAGTCTCAGCCGTCTGTTCATCCTGAGCATCACGCAGCGGATCTCTGGAAACTGCCACAATCCGCTGCGATTGTTCGACAAATTCGCGGCCTTGAAAGGTTTCCGCTGAATCATTGGCCTGTGATCGTTGGAGGTCTGCAATCATGTCTAGTGACAAAGGCGGCTCATAACCAACATTGAGTTAAAAAGGCGTCTGGTTCTTCATATGGTGTACCGAAGAATTGTAAGGATATTCCGCCAATGGCAGGTAGTCGTCCCGATTGGTTTGTTCATGAGTTGCGAAGCCACATGAATATTGTACAACCGTCATGTTTCAGTTTTCAGAGAGACCCTCCGTGTCTGGATGGAACGCTGTAGACATATGCAGCTTTGTCTGCAGAATCCTCGCAACTTCCTGGAACGGCGGGCGGTTAGGGTCCCCGCGAGCGGCACGTGACATCCCCATGGCCGGCTAATGGCGATTCTATATAGTCAGCCCGCCACGAGTCTTAGATCTCTTGCGATAATCTTACCTTACACTTATACATATAATATCACTCGAGTCCACGTTTGCAACCGTATCCATCCTATTACCATCTATATCGGTACGCAGCCGGAGGCTGGCGTACGCGCCCTTACACTATTATAGCTTTTTCAGTACACGGATGCGTTTCGCTCACGGGATTCGCTGATGACACTTTTACTCCTTTTCCGACGCGTCGCTGCAACTTGACAATCGGACGATGAGAGTGAACTACATATACGTTCTGAGATCTACCAATCATAACGATGATCACATGGACGAGTCTACCCCGAATTGAGTCAATTGACGAAAACAGAGATGACTTCGGAAGCCGCATCGCCAGTGACACGCGTCAGTGGTCAAGTTGACCAATTCCCACTCGCCAAGAGCCTAAACCCATCGAACGAGAGATATCGTATACATTCGAACGAGATACGTTGACCGATGACTACAATTGAGCAACGACTTCGGAGAAGCTACAACTACAAGATCACGTTACCCCTTAACGTGTCAAGTCACGCCAGAAGCCCCACAAAATCAACACACGAGATCCGAGTCAACTTAGTTACGTATACTACTGTCAAGTTCACATACGACTGCATTCCTCACGCCAACGGAAGAGACGAGAGCGCACTTACGGAGGAGAGCCAGCCCAGTTGAAGATCACTTCCGGCAGAGAAGAAGAGGAAAAAGATGGGGAAGAGGTAGTCCACAGTCGAAGCTCATTTCCGGCAGAGAATCATTTCACCATTAAAGCGCACCTACGGTGGAAGCATACACGATGCCGAAGACCGACTACCGTTACGAATACCGCCTCCAGAAGCACACGAATTAGATGGCCAATCCCGATGACCAATTCCGACCTATTCGGACGACCGAGTCGGATGACCGAGTCGGATGACCGAGTCGGATGACCGAGTCGGATGACCGAGTCGGATGACACCAAATACCCTATCGGCGGAGGCGAAGTTATACCCCATCCTGCCATACAACAGTCAATCGAGCTTTGTACCGGCAGATACGAGAATGCCAAATTACATATCCAGACAGGCAATCACGAGATCGGCAACCGAGCACCATTTCATTCGACCTCGGACAAGTGTCCACTCTCGGACAAGAGTCCACCCTCCACAGTTTGTGCCTTACACACCCGGAGTTTTATAGATGCAGCTTGTCTTGGCCAAGCATCTGAGATCAACGGCTTTATGCCTAAAGGACCGTTTGGCCAACGTGTTCCTTATATGCTTTTGTAACTCGTCACATCTCATTGTGGATGGACAGTCCTGAGGATCCCAAGTAGAGAGGGGGCTTGATAGTCCTGAGGACCTACGAGGAAAAGGGGTAAGTACTGGCTGCAGATCTCAACTGTACTCCGCAGTCGGAATTACATTTTATCAAAAAGTTCTGAATGCAGATCCCATTCGTACTCTGCAGTTGGAGCATAACGCGGTGAGGACTAAAGAGTTTCTGAGGTACTATACCGGGAGCACCGCATAGATGGCGACCTATCCTGCAGGCTGGGCGTCATGGCACTCGCCCTTTGACTGGGAGTTTGCACTAGGGTTGCTGAGGGCTACGGGAGAGCGGTCTCACCGAGGTGAATACCCTCGTACGCCGGACCAGCGAGAAGGAGTAGCGGCAGTGGTTGCGGCAGAAGAGCGTCCACTTATGGGATACTTGAATGACTGCTACTGGCTCGCCAAGACACGAAGAGAGCAAGCCATCTGCGTACGGCTCCACTGTGACCATACGTTTGTCTCTCTACTTCTGGATTTACCCTTCACCGCTTCCATCCTCTTTTGTATTGCCAATTGAGCTAACACAAGTAGATGGAGCTGGAAATTGCGATGGCACCTATGGTGCTACCGGAGGCCTTACCAATCAGAGGTCTCCCAAATACCGCGAAAATGGAGTACAGACAACTGAAGATACCGCAGACAGAATCTTGGCAGTGAGACGGGCCTGAGACCTTGCAGAGGCTTTGCAGAGGCACCGCAGCACGGAGACTTTCGCATATGCATGCATGCCACCGATGATATCGGTCATGCAATAAGCGATCTTTATAGAGCTACTAAGAGCTATGGCGGAGGCCACGGAATTTGGAATAAGATCCACTGCCTGAGGGCGATACACGAGGTTATGTGGAGTTTTACCCTTATGATCCCTCACGTTAGATGATAAGTTACATTACTAGCAATCAAGTGCAGAAGACATTCAGAGACACAGATACGCGATTTACCGGCGGCATAACTCCATCGAGTACACTCCCGAGCACTATGTGCAGATACCTAACTACAAAGCCGAATGCCGAATACGATCCCGACTTTGATTCAGAGATCCCAAGTTACTGAGCTACAGATGTATGATGGCAATCACCACCGAAAGGAGGATATACCAGTCGACATGACACCGAATGAAGCCGTATGAGATTAGTCGTCAGTGGAGCAACGATTTCCAACAGGGGGATGACCGTACTGGAATCAACTTCAGCCTCAACTGCGAGCAATAACCGTACCGGAAGTGCTGAGTGGAGCCAAGGCGAAGCGCACTTACCAGCAAAGAAGGCTATAGCAAGCGTACCTAGAGAGAGCATACCAAGAGAAGTCTTAACGAATGCACCATGCAGGAACGAAGCACCGTGAGATTCATTCATCAATTGAGAAGGCTAGCAGCGAACGACGATAAGTGCACCGAGTCAAGTGATGGCAAGCACACCTACAGATGAATCAACAAGCACACCCGGAGGAGAGCCAGCGAGCGCACCACGCGATCTGGGACGATAAGCTCACCTAGCATACGACAGACGTCCAATATACCTGCAAATACGCCGGAGAAAAGATGATAAGCCAAACGAGCCTGATCCATACCGAACGACTGTGATATGACTAACAAATTGGTCCCGAACGAGATTGAATATGACCACCGGACATATTGAATAGCCTACCGAATGGCATCACGAGAGACAGTCAAGATAACTACCAACAGATGATCACCGAGATCTCAGAGCGACGGATAGCACTGCCGAAAGACTTCACATTGAGATACATGGACTATGTGGACATATGCAGCAAAAGATATGGCAACTCTCGCACCATACCATTCAAGGCATCCAAAGGGAATTCGTGAGGAAGAGCGGTTCTGGCTCGAGGAGCGTTGGAAGAGGGTGAGAGGAAATGACAGGGTACCCGGCCGTGAGGAACCACTCAAATTGCGTGGATCTACGAAATCTCGGAAAGAGCAAGTGGGACCAAGAGCTGGAAAAGATAGAGAAGTCGAGTTGAAAATTCTCAATGCCTACATCGAAACAAACCTAGCCAATGGATTCATCCAGCGATCATCGCCTGCTCCAGCGCCGATCCTATTTGCGATGAAGAACGACGGCCAACTATGGCTGTGAGTGGACTACCGAGCCATCAATAGAGCCATCTCCCACTGATCCCGGAGATGCTCGACAGGACCTCAGTCATCCCTATCACCTCATCCGAATCAAGGAAGGCGACGAGCACAAAACCGCATTTCGCACCCGGTAGGGGCAGTTCGAGTCCCGAGTCATGCCGTTCGGGTTGACAAACGCACCAGCTACAACACCAATTAGAGGAGATAAGTCGTCGGCAGAGCAACGACCTTCAAAGAGAGGGATGACCCTACCGGAGGTGCCGGAATGAAGGACCAGAGTGCACTTAACGACATAGAAGTCCAGCGGCACCCGGAGAGCGGGGATAAGCGTACCAGAAGAATCAACATACACACCTAGCATGCGGAAGATAATAAGCCCACCTAGAGAATTCACGAACAAAGCCCAAAAGTCAGAGACAACGAGAACAGACCAAGCGAAGTCGGAAAAGGCGAAAACCAAGTCGAAACACGAAGCAAGTCAACAGTCAAAGCGAGTCAAACAAAGAACAAAGCAAGTGGAAAAATGAGACGAAGCAGGCCAAGAGACGAGCGAAGTCGAAGACCTACGAAGTCCAGAGACGAAGGATGCCGAATTTCGCATCGGTCAAGAAAGAGACGTACCGAACGCGATCACGAAAAGTCTACCGAAGCATAAGTCTACCGAGCCACGATGGCAATCAACAACCAATTGAGTTTAAGTCGTCGGCGGAGCAACGAACTTCAAATGAGGGGGAGATCGCCGTGTCTACACGATCAAGTCCTACCGACAAGTCGAAGCCCACCGGGAGGCAGTGGACCGAGAACTACCGAGAAATCGACCAGCAAGTCTAGCAAGTCGACCAAGATTCTACTGGAGCCGCCTATCGAGAGCGCGCACCCATGAAGTCGACCGGATGGTCACCGAAGCGGACTTCGATCTACGATTACCGAGTCAAGCAACATCTGGAAGTCAATGCCAATTACTGATGACTACCGCTTGAGAGATATTCTACGAAGCACTGCACGAAGGCTCAAGAGAGCGCAGGCGCACTTGAACTTGGTAAGTATAACCATTTTAGAGAAGCTTACGTATTAGATATTGACGAATAAGACGCGATTGACATATACGATCGATGATCACCGACGACTACGACCGATGCCGGCAGCGGAAGCTCCGATCGATGACAAGTGTTGAGCGGAAGCTCTACCCTGACGATTCTGACAAAGACCTAAGCCGAGATATCCGAGCTACGGGAATGATGGTCGTTGGAGCATGGGTTAGGAAGTTGAGATATGGAGGACGGGATCACTTTTGGATGTTTCTTGTTTCTCTCTTCTCTTCTTCTCTTCTTTGGATCTCGGCCCGGTACAAATAGCGTCGGCATGGGTTTTTACCACCTGCCATGGGAGGTGGAGTTTCCCCGTGCGCCGGATCCGCCGAAAGGTTGCCCTGTGCGGTGCCGATCGGGAGCGGGACTTATTGATTCGTACGAGTACGTACATGGAACGTTTGTTTGATTGCTTCCTTCCTTTCGTTTCCTTGTACAGGGGTCTGCAGCCCATGGGGTCTGCTCCCAAAGAGGGAGATGATGTAACGGCGGGCGGTTAGGGTTTCCGCGAGCGGCACGTGACATGTACAGGGCCGGGTAATGGCTATTCTATATAGTCAGCCCGCCACGAGTCTTAGATCTCTAGCGATAATCTTACCTTACACTTATACATATACTATCACTCGAGTCCACGTTTGCAACCGAATCCACCCTATTACCATCAATATCGGTACGCAGCCGGAGGCTGGCGTACGCGCCCTTACACTTCCCTCCAAACGTCTGCTGTGAAGCGTACATCGCGGTCCGACACAACCTCTTGTGGGACTCCGTGCAGGCGGACGATGTCGTCAATGAATATGGGCGCGAAGGCCGGGGCATCGATTGTTCCTGTACAGGCTCACCAATGTGCTCTTTTCGTCATGTGGTGGAGAAACGTTACAATGCAGTCGTGGCCATTTCCCGAGATCGGCAGGTCGGTTATGAAGTCAATCCCAATTCTTTGCCAATGGCCTCTGGCTATTGGAAGTGGTTGAAGGAGGTGCATGTGTTTTCCACTCCAGTGATTAGTTCGATGGCACAAGTCACAGCCTGCAACGTATCGCTGCGTATCGAGCCACACTTGCTGCCAAGAATTCTGCTCTGTCATACGTTCGTACTTTCGGTCCGCACCGAACTGTACCCCAGCTGGAGTGTTGTGGGCTTCTTGGAGGATTCGTGGTTCCATCGTCCTTGGAATACACAACCGTCCTCTCATATCTGCCTTTCCGTCTTCCTCCTTCTCTGTTTTGTTTACCTGTTTCTTTTCCAAATCTCTGTGCGGCCACAGTAGGCCATTCTCTGCCACATAGCATCGTTGCGCTGCCACCCATAATTTGCATTCCTTGGTACATGAAGTGGATGGCGAGAGGCGGGGAATTGGGTTGGCCAAGCAATGCGCAATAGGCCCGAACCATTCATCATCAATTATGCCCGCCTTTATGTCCTCAACCCATTCTCTGGCGACCATCACTTCCAGTGCCATTAAGTTGCATCGCCCCGTTGGAAATCTGGGCGGCGAGACAATGTGTCCGCAACCTGATTCTCGACACCCGGGATGTGCTTGACCTCCCAGTCAGCATTGTGTAAGACTGTCAAGATATCCATCTGATGTATGGGGAGGTGTGGTTGTGTGAGGATCCAACACAAGGTTGCTTGGTCCGTGTGAGTCAAAAATGGCTGATCGGCTCCGTGTATGTTGAATTTCCAGTATAATATCCCGCCTCGGATGCCCCATAGTTCTCTGTCGTATGCATGGTATCGCGTCCCTGCATTGTGTAACTTATGGCCGAAATAACCCAGTACCTTCACTGTTTTATCTTGCACCTGGGAGAGCACCAGGCCTACTGCATATTGGCTAGCATTACCGTGCAAGCATTATTTGGCCTCGGAGTCCGGTAGAGCAACGACCGGCGCATTGCAGAGTCCCTTTCTGAGTGTGTCGAAAGCATGCTGGCATTCTCTATCCCATGTGAAAGGAGTGTGCCTGACTCTCCTTGCTTCCCCACGTCACTGCCCCAAGTCCCCTTGTCCTTTTGGCGGAGTGCAAATCGCATACACCGGCGTCACAATGTGGGCATAGTGTTGAATGGATTTTTTATAGTAACTGGTGAGGCCCAGGAATCCTCTGATCTCCTTCTGTTCTCAGGTTGAGGCCAATCCATTACTGCACGAGTCTTATGCTCCTCGGCATGGATTCTGTTCTTGTCAATGTCAAAGCCGCAAAAATCAACATTCTTACAAGACCATGTGCATTTTGCCCATTTGTCCTTCAAACCATGTTCTGTCAACAAAGTACGCACTTCTCGGACATGTACGATGTTTTCCATCAGGGTACGGCTATGAATCACAATATCATCAAGGTTGTAATGGCAGTCATGATTAGGTTCTCGGCAATGGCACGGACGTGTCCAGGGCCGGGTAACCGCAACCTTATATAGACGACTCGCGATCTCTCTGAGATCGCCAGCGATAATCTTACCTATCAACTACTCTATTATATTACCACATCCACGTGTGCAACCGTATCTTTCCATATACTCACATACGCGGCCATATACGGATATACGGCCTTACACTATTATCGCTGTTAATCAATTCGATACGTTTCGCTCACGGAATCTCGCGATTTACCCCTTTCGACGCGTCGCGATCAAATAACGCGTTTTATCAATAAACATTCCTCCAAAGAAGTTTACTAGAACCCGATTGCGCGTCGCTGACATCCATGACAGTGATGACACTCTGCAGACAGCGGCATCGATAGGCGAACGCGCTACTCCAGCAGTGTTACCGGAGGCCGAGATTGATGATGACGATGAGCTCGACGATGACCTCGGAGATCAAGGAGACGAAGATAGCCCGATCGACAACGATATTGGTGATCTCCGTTCCCAAGTTACTGATGAGGATCGTCTAGACGTGGCGACTCCAAACCGGTTGATGCGGGAAATGCTGCTCGAAAATCAAGCCCAGTGGAGAGCCGAACAGAAACTCGAACGGGAGAGGATGGCGGCCGAACGGGAACGAATGGCTGCCGAACGGGAACAATGGGCTGCCGAACGCGCCGAGCGCGCCGAACGAAGCATCACAGGCCCCAGACCAAATATCTACAAGATGGTTGACCCTGTACGGTACTGCGGCGGTGCGAAAGAGCTGGACCGATTTCTGGACGCGTTACGCTCGAATTTCAACTCCCACGGCCACCTATTCCCACGC
>Ga0307515_10006088_pt1 | contig 24256 bp, 23 predicted proteins | sample 17_EM_MG_FD_194513 | JGI IMG/M metagenome (GOLD analysis project Ga0307515, IMG submission 194513) | Populus trichocarpa ectomycorrhiza microbial communities from riparian zone in the Pacific Northwest, United States - 17_EM | ecosystem: Host-associated > Plants > Roots > Unclassified | place... | reverse complement strand
GGGCACCATCGTCGACATGGACTCGCTCGAGGTGGGGGTCGACGTCAACGAGGCCTACATCGCCCAGGTCAAGGCCGACATGCCCTGCGAGGCCGTGCTCGATGCCTACCCGGATTGGAAGATCCCCGCCCACGTGCTGGCTGTGATCCCGAGCGCCGACCGCGGCAAGGCCACGGTCAAGGTGCGCGTGATCCTGGAGAAGAAGGACGAACGGGTCGTGCCAGACATGGGTGTGCGCGTGACCTTTCTGGCCACCAAGCCGAAGGTGCAGGCAGCGCCGGTGCCCGGTGTGCTGGTGCCGCCCGAAGCGGTGGCCGTCGAGCGTGGGGCACTGGACAAGAGCTGGAACGTGGTCTACGTCGTCGTCGACGGGAAGGCCCAGAAACGCAATGTCCAACTCGGCAACCTCGAAGGCGGCAAGATGAAATTGGTTGTCGATGGCGTGAAAGCCGGAGAAGCGGTGATCGTGTCTCCGCCGGCCGAATTGAAAGATGGTTCCAACGTCGTGAACAAGGAATGAGAGCATGAGTGCACTGATCGAGATCCGCGACCTTTCCAAGATCTACACCCGGGGCAAACAAAAGGTCGAGGTGCTGCACCACATCGACCTCCAGGTCAGCCAAGGCGACTTCCTCGCGCTGATGGGCCCCTCGGGCTCGGGCAAGACGACCTTGCTCAACCTCATCGGTGGGCTGGACGCACCCAGCGGTGGTTCGATCACCGTGGCCGGCGAACGCATTGACCAGTTCAGCGGCGCCCAGCTTTCCAAGTGGCGCGCCGCCAAGGTCGGCTTCGTGTTCCAGTTCTACAACCTGATGCCCACGCTGTCGGCGCAGAAGAATGTGGAGCTGCCACTGCTGCTGACCAAGCTTTCGGCCGCTGAGCGCAAGAAGCGCGCTTCCATCGCGTTGCAGCTCGTGGGGCTGGGTGACCGCGCCACGCACAAGCCGACCGAACTCTCGGGCGGTCAGCAGCAGCGCGTCTCGATCGCGCGGGCCATCGTCTCCGACCCCACGCTGCTGGTCTGCGACGAGCCCACCGGTGACCTCGACCGCCAGTCGGCCGAAGATGTGCTGACGCTGCTGCAGGTGCTCAACCGCGACCATGGCAAGACCATCGTCATGGTCACCCACGACCCCAAGGCCGCCACCCGCGCCAGCCACACGCTGCACCTGGACAAGGGCACGTTGGTCGAACAAGCCGAAACGGTCGCCGCCTGACATGAGCCCACCCCCGAAGCGCTTCGCGCCTCCCCCTCAAGGGGGCGAGCCCAGTGGCCTGGCAAAGCCAGTTCCGCGGGCTCCACTTGGCAAAACCCGATGGGAGCAACTGGGATGAAGTATCTCCACCTGATTTGGGCAGCGCTGTTCCGGCGCAAGCTCCGCACCTTCCTGACGCTCGTCTCGATCATCACGGCCTTCTTGCTGTTCGGCCTGCTGGACGCCGTGCGCGTGGGCTTCGACCAAGCGGGCCAGAGCGCCAACGGCGCCACGCGGCTGCAGACGGGCTCCAAGCTCAGCTTCATCCAGCTGCTGCCGATGGCGCTGGGTTCGCGCATCACGCAGGTCGACGGCGTCAAGGACACCACCTTCGCCAACTGGTTCGGCGGCGCCTACCAAGACCCGCACAACCAGGTCTTCAGCTTCGCGGTCGCCCCCAACTACCTCGACATCTACCCCGAGATGGAGGTCTCGGCCGAGCACCGCAAGGCTTTTGCCGAAACCAAGGTCGGCGCGCTTGTCGGCGAAGGCTTGGCCAAGCGCTTCGGCTGGAAGGTCGGTGACCAGCTGCCGATGCAGTCGACCATCTTTCCGGACAAGTCCGGCAGCCTGAACTGGACCTTCAAGATCGTCGGCCTGGTCCACGTGTCCGACAAGAAGGCCTCCGGCTGGTTCGACCAGCTCATGCTGCTGCGTTGGGACTATTTCGACGAGACCACGCCCTACAACCGCGGCCAGGCCGGCTGGTATGTGACCCGGGTGAAGGACGTCAACCAGGCCGACCGCGTGGCCAAGGCGATCGACGCGATCTCGTCCAACTCCGACCACGAGACCCGCACGCTGACCGAGCAGGCCGCCACGGCCGCCTGGATGAAGCAGCTGGCCGACATCAACCTCATCGTCACCTCCATCATGGGCGCGGTGTTCTTCACGCTGCTGCTGCTGTCGGGCAACACGATGATGCAGGCGGTGCGCGAGCGCACCAACGAGATCGCCGTGCTGAAGACGCTGGGCTTCTCGGGCCAGAGCGTGCTGGCCATGGTGCTGGCCGAATCGATGCTGCTGTTGCTGCTGGGTGGCTGCATCGGCTTGGGGCTTGCCAGCGTGGTCGGGCCTGCTGTTGGCGCGGCCAGTGGCGGCACGCTCAACCTGCCGGCCGCGGGCCCGGCCAACTGGGCCATCGGCGTGGGCCTGATGCTGCTGTTCGGCGTCGTCGTCGGCGCGCTGCCGGCGCTCAACGCGATGCGGCTGAACATCACTGACGCCTTGGCCGGAAGGGCATGACATGAAGTTCCTCAAGAATCTCGGACTCTTCCTGCTCACGGTCGTGGTGCTCGCGGCCTGGGTGATGCTGCCCTGGCAGGGCGCGCTGGCCTTGCTGCTGTTGTTGGCCCTGTGGCTCTTCCTGTTCCGCGGCGGCGCGCAGGCCCGCTCGGTGGCTTCGGTGGGCATCAGCACGCTGAACCAGCGCATCGGCTCGTCGGCGGTCATCGTCGTCGGCATTGCCGGCGTGGTGGGCGTGCTGGTCGCGCTGCTGGCCATGGCAGAGGGCTATGCACAGACGCTGCGCAACTCGGGCGGGCTGGACACGGCCATCGTGCTGCGCGGCGCCTCGGCGGCCGAAGTGGCCTCGGCGCTGAGCCGCGAAGACATCGTGCAAATCTCCCAGGCCGCCGGCATCGCTCGCAACGACAAGGGTGACCCGCTCGTCTCTGCCGAGACCGTGGTGGCGGCCAACCTGCCGGTCAAGGGCACCAAGACCGACGAAGAGGGCAGTGCCCAGGTGCGCGGTGTCGGCGATGAGGCTTTTGCTGTGCGGCCGCACCTCAAGATCGTCGAGGGTCGGCGCTTCCAGCCCGGCCTGCGCGAGCTGGTCGTCGGCAAGGGCGCGGTGCGCCAGTTCGAAGGCCTCAGCGTGGGTGCCACGCTCAAGCTCGGCAACCAGCCCTGGACGGTGGCCGGCATCTTCGCTTCGGGCGACGCGATGGAGTCGGAACTCTGGGCCGATGCCAACGTGGTCAACGATGCCTACCAACGCGGCAGCGGCCGCAACTCGGCGACCGTGAAGCTCACGAGCGCCGACGCGTTCAAGGGCTTCAAGGACGCGCTGGCCGCCAACCCGCAACTCAAGGTCGACGCCAACACCACGCTGGACTTCTTCGCCAAGCAGTCCGAAAAGATGACCCAGATGCTGCGCATCATCGGCATCACGGTCGGCGCCATCATGGCGGTGGGCGCGGTGTTCGGTGCGCTCAACACCATGTTCGCGGCCATCGCCTCACGCGCTCGTGAGATCGCCACGCTGCGGGCCATCGGCTTCCGCGGTCTGCCCGTGGTGGTGGCGGTGATGCTGGAGACGATGCTGCTGGCCTTGATCGGCGGTGCCATCGGGGGCCTCGTCGCCTGGTTGCTGTTCAACGGCTTCGAGGCCTCGACCATGGCGGCCGGCTCGGTAGGCAAGCTCAGCTTCAGCCTGCGCGTCTCGCCTGGCCTGCTCTGGGAGGGCGTCAAGTGGGCGCTGGCCATCGGCTTCATCGGCGGCCTGTTCCCAGCCGTGCGCGCGGCCAGCTTGCCGGTGACGACAGCCCTTCGAGAGCTGTGAGCGTTGCTGCAGGTCCGGCACCCAGCCGGGCCTGCACCGCGTTCAATCGGCGACGGACGTCGGTATCGACACCGGCGGCAGCGGCACCCGCGTCTCGAACTTCGAGCAGTTCATCGCGAACATGCTCTTGAAGTTGCGCACGTTGTTGTTCGACGAGAAGACTTCGCGTGTGAACGCGTGGTACTGCTCCATTGACTCGGCGTTGACGATGATGAGGAAGTCGGACTCGCCGGAGACCTCGTAGCAGGCCATCACGTCTTCCAGCGCATTCATCTTCCGCTCGAACTGCTTCAACAGCGCGGCGTTCTGCTTGTCCAGTTCAACTGACACGAACACCGTCAGCGGCCGGCCGACCAGGTGGCGGTCGACGATCGCGACCTGTTTGAGCAGCACGCCCGATTCGCGCATCTGCGCGATCCGCCGCTGGCAGGTGGCTGGTGAGCTGCCGACCTTGTCTGCCAGGGTGCGCATGGGCATCGAAGCGTCACGCTGCAGCAAGTCCAGCAGCGCCGTGTCCAGGCCGTCCAGCGCCACCGGCAGCGTGCTCTTTCGAAGCCTTTGAGACATTCCACCCATCCTTGGGACATTGGTGAGACAAACGCGTCATCGAATGCGCGTCGGCGGCGATCTGCCTCACGATGATGCCGCAAGAATTCAGTCTGTCATCCCCGACGAGCAATACGACATGACTGGCACGACCGACGCACCGACCGAAGCGGCGCTGGAAGCAGGCTGGGTGCGCTGGCGCCAGGACTTCCACCGCTTCCCCGAGATCGGGTTCAACGAGCAACGCACCGCGGACCGCGTGGCGCAGATCCTGAGTCTGCTGGGCCTTGATGTGCACCGAGGCATCGGCGGGACCGGGGTGGTTGCCAACCTCGCGGTGGGCTCCGGCCCGGGCGTCATCGGCCTGCGTGCCGACATGGATGCGCTGGCGATGCAAGAGACCGCCGTGGACCGGCCGTACGCGTCGGCCCACCCAGGCTGCATGCACGCCTGCGGCCACGACGGGCACATGGCGATGCTGCTGGGTGCGGCGCAATTGCTCGCCAGCCGCTGCGACTTCGACGGCACCGTCCGCTTTATCTTCCAGCCGGCGGAAGAGCACGGCCGCGGTGCTGCGGCGATGCTGGCCGATGGCCTGCTGAAGCGCTTCCCGATGGACGAGATCTACGGCGCCCACAACATCCCGGGCATGCCCGCAGGGCACATCGCCACCCGCGTCGGCGGGATCATGGCCGGCGAGGACAACTTCGTCATCCGCATCACCGGCCGCGGCGGGCACGCGGCGCGGCCACACATGGCCGTCGACCCGCTGGTCATCGGCGCCGAGATCGTGCTGGCGCTGCAGACCATCGTGGCCCGCTCGGTCGATCCACGGCACGCCGCCGTCTTGTCCTGCACCGAGTTCCTGACCGACGGCATCCGCAATGCGATCCCGACCGAGGTGGTCATCAAGGGCGACACCCGCAGCTACGCGCCCGAGGTGCAGGCGCTGCTGGAGCGCCGCATGCGTGAGCTTTGCGATGGCATCTGTCGCGCGCATGGCGCTCGCTGTGTCGTCGAGTACACGCATGAGTTCGCGCCGACCGTGAACTGGGCTCAGTGCGTGCCGATCGCCGTCCAGGCCGCGAAGGCTGTCGTGGGTGATTCGAACGTGGACGCCGACGTGCCGCCGATGATGATCTCGGAAGACTTTGGCGGCTTTCTCAAAGCCCTGCCTGGCGCCTTCGTCTTCATCGGCAATGGTGACGGCGTGGGCCCAGGCGCCACCCCGCTGCACAACGCCCAGTACGACTTCAACGACCAGATCCTTCCCGTCGGCGCACGCTACTTCGCCGAGCTGGCCCGAATCCGCCTTCCTTCATCGCCCGCCGCGGCCCGCTGACATGTTCCTCGCCAACCCCCGGGCCGACCGTCGCCCTTACGACGACGAGCTCCAGCCAATCCTCAACTTGGCCGCCGGCCACGAAAGCCGCAGCCGCTTGTCGCACTGGAGCCGGCTCGCCGCACACCCCACGCCGGCGTGGCCTATGCCGTGCCTGGCCGCCTCGCTGGGCGTGGCCTCGGTCACCGTCAAGGACGAGTCCAGGCGCTCCAGCCTCGGCAGTTTCAAGGCGCTGGGTGCGCCCAATGCGCTGATCCAACTGGTCATGCGCCGCTGGCCCGAGCGCCCCTGGACCGCCGCCGAACTGTTCACCGGGGAGCACGCGGGCGCACTGCGCGACTTCGTCGTCATCAGCGCCACCGATGGCAACCACGGCTGCGCGTTGGCCGCGGCAGCGCAAAGCATCGGCTGCCGTTGCGTGATCGTGCTGCACGCCCATGTCAGCGTGGAGCGCCAGCACGCTATCGCCGCGTTCGGCGCCGAGATCGTTCGCATCCAAGGCAACTACGACGAGTCGGTCCATGAAGCCGCTCGGCTGGCGCGCGCCAACGGCTGGGAGGTGGTGTCCGACACATCGTACGAAGGCTACGAAGATGTCCCGCGCGACGTGATGCAGGGCTACGGCGTCATCGCCGAAGAGTTGCTGGAGACGGCGCCGAATGGCGTGGCCTGCCCGCACACCCACGTCATCCTCCAGGGTGGCGTCGGCGGGTTGGCCGCCGGCATCGTGAGCCATTTCTGGGAGCGTTACGGTGCGCACCGTCCGCGCTTCATCGTCGTTGAGCCCGAGCAGGCCGACTGCCTGCTGCAGAGCGCGCTGCAGGGCCGCCCTGCGCGGGCTACCGGCAGTGTCGACTCGGTGATGGCAGGGTTGGCCTGTGGCGAGACCTCGCCGTTGGCTTGGCGCTTTCTGCAGCCGGCGGTCGACGTGTTCATGACGGTCTCCGACGCGCAGGCCGAAGACGCGATGCGCGTGCTGGCCGAGGGCCGCTTCGGCGACATCCCGGTCGTCGCCGGCGAGTCAGGCGTGGCCGGTCTGGCCGCACTTCAGGCGCTGGCGAACGATGCTGAGTGGCGTCATGCTGCCGCGCTCGATGGCCAGTCGCGCGTGCTGCTGATCAACACCGAGGGCGCCACTGCGCCGGGCGTCTACGCGCGTCTGGTGGGTCGCAGTCACGAGGCCGTGTTGCAGGCCCAGCGTGCCTGGCAGGCGGCCCGGGCCATCGATCAAGACCGGCTGATGCGCTGCATCGAAGCACACGCGGCCATTGGTGCGATCGAGGGCGGCGGTGTCTGCCGCATTGCGCTGACCGATGCCGATCGGCAAGGCCGCGACCAGCTGGTGAGCTGGATGAAGGAACTCGGCCTCGCGGTGAAGGTCGACCAGATCGGCAACATCTTCGGCGTTCGTGCCGGCAAGACCGATGCTGCTCCCGTCATGACCGGCTCGCACATCGACACTGTGGCCACCGGCGGCCGCTACGACGGCAACTATGGCGTGCTGGCGGGCTTGGAGGTCGTGCGTTGGCTCGACGACAGGAACATCGTCACCCACCGCCCGCTCGTCGTGGCCGCCTTCACCAACGAAGAGGGCGTGCGCTTCCAGCCCGACATGATGGGCTCGCTGGTCTACGCTGGCGGGCACCCGCTGCAGGCCGCACTCGACACGATCGACCGTGATGGCAAGCGGCTGGGTGACGAACTGCACCGCATCGGCTACGCCGGCGACATGGCCTGCGGCGCCATCGTGCCCCATGCCTTCGTCGAGCTGCACATCGAGCAGGGCCCGGTGATGGAGGCCGAGGGCATCAGCATCGGCGCGGTCGAGAACCTGCAGGGCATTTCCTGGCAAGAGTTCACCATCGTGGGCCAGTCCAACCACGCCGGGACAACGCCGATGCGCCTGCGGCGCGACGCGGGCTACTGCGCCGCGGCCATCGCCGTCTTCGTGCGTGAGCTGGCCCAGCGCTCTGGCGGCAGCCAGGTCGCCACGGTGGGCGCGATGGCACTGCACCCGAACCTCATCAACGTGATTGCGGCTCGCGCCACGGTCACGGTCGACCTGCGCAACACCGATGAAGCCACGCTTCAGCGCGCTGAGCAGGAGCTGGCCGACTTGGTGAAGACACTGGCGGCCGAACAATCGGTCGACATCGCGACCCGCCGCTTGGTGCGATTTGAGCCGGTCACCTTCGACGAGCGTCTGGTGCGCCTCATCGAGGCGGCCTCGCACGCCCGCAGCAATCAGACCCGACGCATGACCTCAGGCGCCGGCCACGATGCGCAGATGATGGCCCGCATCTGCCCCGCGGCGATGATCTTCGTGCCCAGCGTGCACGGCATCAGCCACAACCCGCGCGAACACACCGAGCCGGCCGATCTGATGCGAGGGGCGAACGTGCTGCTGGATGTGTTGCTGGCCCTGGCCGACGAGCATTGACGCTCGGTCGTTGAGGGCCAGGCGCCGATCAGGACGGTGCCAGCGTGTAGGTGATCGACGGCTTGCTGTCGATGCTGCCGATCTTCCACGTGTAGGCCTTGCTCAACAGGCCCGGGGTGCTCGACGCGTTGTGCGAGACCACCTGGGCATTGGCGGGCAGCCTGACTTCCAGCGTGCCGTCGACGGTGATGCTCAGCTGCTTGAGCTGCTGGCGATCCTTCTCCTTGATCTCCGGCGAGGTCAGTGAATAGACGCCATCCTTCGCCTTCGTCAGGCGGGCGAGGTCGAGCACCGCAGGTTTGTGGCCTGGCTGCAGGTCTTGCGTAGACAGCAACTGGTAGCGCCCGGCACCGAGGTACTCGAACTTGCGCACGCCGGGGATCTTGATGGTCTTCTCGGCCTCTTTGCTCAGGCCGGCCTCGTCCTTGGCGGACAGCTTGCCGTTCTTCTGGATCTCCATCGCCGCCAGGAAGTGTTGGGCCGTCCCGTCGTACTGGTAGGTGGCCGAGCCGTCGGCCTTGACATCGACAGAGGCGATGAACCTCTCGGGAACCAGGCAGCCGCTGAGCAAGGTGGCAGCGGCGATGCAGAGGGTGACGCAGGCGGCGGGACGCGAACGGGAGGTCATTGAGCACTCGAATACACAGAAGAGTGTCAATGTAGTGGCATCTGGCGATGCGGCGATGGGTGCCTGCCACCGCGATGTTAGGGGGCTGGCTTGTGGCGCTGCGTGGCGGGGCTAGCGTCGCGCCGGGCAGGTGGGCGGCCAGTCTTCCTGACCCTGACGGTGCCAGACGAAGAATTCGCCGCTGCTGTTGTCCTTCAGGTCGCGCGAGAACATCAGCGTGCGGCCGGACGGCGAAACCAGCGCGCCGATTTCACTGCCGTTGGCGTTGATCTCGTTCGGCAGCTTCTCGCGCGCTGACCAGCCGGTGCTGGTCAGATGGCTCTCGTACAAGCCATCGTCGGCCATCAGGACCATCGTCTGGCCGTCCGGCAGCGGCAGGGCCTCGTAGTCGTTGCCCGGGCCGTTCAGGGCGGGGCCGGCGTTCTCGACCTGCCACTGCCCGTTGGCGTCTTCGTGCGCCCGCCAGATGTCGGTCTTGCCGTGGCCGCCGGGGCGATCCGAACCGAAGTACAGCCAGCCGTCGTTGGCCAGTCGCGGGAACCATTCCTGGCCCGCCGAGTTGATCGGCGCCGGCAGGCGCTGAGGCTGGCCCCAGCGGCCGTCGGCTTCGCGATCGACGCGCCAGATGTCCAGGTCTTTGCGGCGCTGGCCGTCGGTCGAGCGGGTGGAGATGAACCACAGGCTGCGGCCGTCAGGTGTGAACCAGGGGTCGGCCTCGACACCGTCGCCGGCGAACGAGGCGTCCATCGGCGTGGACCAGCCGTTGGGTTCGCAGCGGCTTTGCAGAATGCGCCAACCGCGGAAGTCCGCCCCGCTGCGGACGAAGTAGAGGTCGCCCGTCTTCGGGTCGAACGCCGCGTGCGACTCGAACTTCTCGCTGGCGATGCGCTCGGGCGCCCAGCGCGTCACCGTGCTGGTGGGTGGCGCAGTGGCGCAGCCGGCCAGGGCCATGCCGATCGCGGGCAGGGCGCAGGCAGCCCAGGCCCACGTCAAGCGACCGCCAGCCCGCGAGCGGCCGTGCCCGCTTTTACTCAAGCTTCCAGACGTAGTCGACTTCGAAGGTGCCCCCCATCGGGCGGCCGTTCTCGTCGATACCGGCGGTGAAGTAGCAGCTCGCCAGCTTGCTCTCGGCGACCTTGTCGAGCAGCCGGTGTTCGCGCGTGAGCCCTGCCGACTTGACGACCTCGGACCGCACCAGTGCGCCGGCCGCGTCAATGGTGAAGCGCAGCCTGGTCAGGCCCGTTGCCTCGGCGCGGCGGGCGGCGGCGGGGTAGTCTTCGCTGCGCGGCGCGCAGGCTTGCACGTTGGCGATGGCGGGCTTGGCCACGGCACGCGGCGAGGTGGGACCTGGCGGGAGCGTCGTGGTGGAGGCGTTGTCCGTCCACGGCCGATCGTCGGGGACGGCGTCTGGGTTGGTGCTGATGGTGGGCCCTTGCGTCGTGGGCACGCGGATGTCATCCGGCACCGGGGCTACGTAGAGCGGCGGCACGGCGCTCTTAGGCTGTGGCAGGGCGGGCACCGGTGGGGGCGGCGGCGTCTGCACGTCAGGGACGACCGCGATGTCGACCGGCGGCTTGGGGACATCGATGACCCGTGTGGTCAAGGCGTGGAGCAAAGCCCACCCCAACAAGACGTGGAGCGCCGCGACGACGGCGAGACCGGTCTTTTGCCCACTGGCCGGGGCGCGAAGCTGTTCAGCGTAGTTCAATGGTTTGACCCTCCAACCCGGGCCAAGTTACACCGTTTCAACCGTATCCGTCTGCCCGGTTATTTCATCGTAACCGCGGTTTTTCGACTTGCCAATGGGCTGAGCCAAGGTGTGGTGGCACGGCGTCTCGCGGCCGCTGGCCGCGAGCTGCGGCGCGACCTGCTCATGGTTTGATCGCCGGGTCCCAATGCTCGGTGATCTGGCCGTTCTCGACGCGGAACATGTCGAACCAGGTGGTGGTGTACTTCTTCGACGCGTCTTTCGGGTCAGCCACTTCGCGCACGAAGCTCAGCACGACGAGGGTGCCTTCGGCGGTGATCGACACCAAGGGGGCGGCGACCTTGGCTTCGATGGCCTTTGGCTTCTTGAACCGGCTGAAGAATTCGACGAAGGCCGCACGGCCAGTGGGCACGCTCGGGTTGTGCTGAATGTAGCCCTCGGCCATGTACTTCTCGGCAAGTTCGAGATGGCCTGCTTCGAACACCTCACGCCAGAAGTCGTAGACGAGCCACTTGTTCTTGGCGAGTTGCGGGTCGCCGCTGGCCAGCAGCGCGGCATGGTCCGGCGCCGCAGTGACGGGAACCTGGGCCTGAGCGGGCGCGATGGCGGCGACACAGGCCGCAAGGAGTATCGGACGAGCAAGCATGGGTGATCGATCGGGTTGACGGTGGCCCAGTGTCGCCCGGCCCATCCTGGCTGCCAATGGCTGATGCGACGAAGCTGGCGCGAGCGACGCCGAAATGGCCGGGTGGCGTGGCGGTTGGCTGTTGGCGCGCAAGGAAGCCCGGGCGTAACGCTGCGCAAGTCAAGTTTTGGCGGCGGCGCGGGGCTGATACGCTTCGAGCGACTTTGATGCTTCGGCAAGGGCGACCCGCCGGCGCCGAAAAAGCGCCAACACAACCGAGGAGCAGAGTCATGACGAGTTTCGAGATCGGCTTCGTGCAACGCCTTCATCGCCTGTGGCCGTCCAGACCCACGCGGGCCATCGGAACTCTGCGCGCTTGTGCCCTGGTGGCTTTGGCCACATGCGTGACCGATCTCAGGGCCGCCGCCATCACCATCCAGGCCGAAGGTTATGCCTACATGAACGGCATCGTGGTCGAGCCCACGCAAGACACGGGCGGCGGCAAGGACGTGACGGGCACCGACGCTGGCGACTGGCTGAGTTATGCCGCCGTGAATCTGCCGTGCGCCGGAACGTACTCGTTCAGGGCACGCGTCGCCAGCAAGACTGGCGGTGGCACCTTCAACTTCGAAAAGGCGGGCGGCGGCACCACTTATGCCCAGGTGAAGGTTCCGCGCACCGGCGGCAAGCAGACCTGGAAGACCATCGCGCAGGACGTGACGCTGGCCGCGGGCGACCAGGCCTTCGGCATCGCGGTGACGCAGGGCGGGTGGAGCCTGAATTGGTTCCGGCTCGTGCCCAAGTGCAGCGGCGGTGGAGAAACGGCCCAGATGGCCACCAAGAACATGCACCAGGGCTTCAACCTGGGCAACATGTTCGATGTGACACAGCATCCGCCGACCTTCCAGGCGGCGAAGGCCAAGATCGATGCCTACTACGCCCAAGGCTTCCGTAACGTTCGCATCCCGATCACCTGGACCGAAGTCACCAACGGCTCGATGTTGGTCAACAACGCCCTGGTGGGCGACGTGAATCGCACGCACCCTCGCCTGGGCGAAATCAAGCAAACGGTCGACTACGCGCTGTCGCTGCCGGGCATGTATGTCGTCATCAACGCCCACCACGAATCGGCGCTGAAGGACAACAACCGTTCATGGGTGCTGGAGCGGCTGTGGGCCGACATTGCCGACATCTTCAAGGACAGGGGCCAACACCTGATCTTTGAGCTCCTGAACGAGCCGCACCTGAGCGACGGCAGTGCCATGCCGCCCGCCAACCTGCGCAACATGACTTCGCTGGCCTACAACAAGATCCGCGCGGTTGCCCCGCAACGCATCGTCGTGATCGGCGGCAACCAGTGGTTCGGTGCCGGTGAGATGGCGCAGACCTGGCCCGACCTGAACGGTGTCGGCAATGGCAACGACGCCTATCTGATGGCCGAGTTCCACCACTACAACCCGTGGTCGTTCAACGGCGACAACCAGGGCGACTACGCTGACAACTGGACAGACGCCGACGTGTACACCCCGATGGACACGATGCTCAGCTGGGCCAATTCAACCGGCCGCGGCATGCCTGTCTACATTGGCGAATGGGGCACTGGCTGGGGCAGCCGATACCAGGTGATGCAGTGCAACAACATCCGGCTGTGGTACCAGAAGCTCGACCACCAATATGCCTCGACCAAGGGCATGCCCACGGCGGTGTGGGACGACGGCGGTTGGTTCAAGATCTTCGACCATGGCACCAACAACTTCGCCAACAACCTTTACCAATGCATCTCGGGCAGCTGCCCCTGGGACGGTGGCGATCGGTTCAACAGCGCCTGCTACTGATCGAAGGCGCGCTTCTCGATGAGGCGACAGGACGCTAACGTTTGTCTTGCAGGCTCTGCAACTCGGCCAGTGTGTTGGCGTTGAAGAACGCGTCGGCGTCTTCGAACAGCACCTCGCTGCAGCGCTGCTGCTTGGCCCAGCGGTCGATCTTGCGTTCGCCGGCGGTGGTGGCGCGCACCAGGCTGTCGAGCAGCGTCGCGCGCATCAGGCAGAAGACCGGTTGCACCTGCACGCTGCCGTCGGGTTCGGGGCTGGTGGCGATCACGATCTCGGCGTCGTCGTGTGCCATCACTTCGGCCAATCGGGTGACAAGGTCGAGCGGAAAGTTCGGCGTGTCGCAGGGCACGGTGACGAGGTAGGGCGTTTCGCAGCGCTCCAGCCCTGCCAGGAAGCCAGCCAGCGGGCCGGGGTAGTCGGGCAGCGCATCGGGCCAGACGGGCGAGCCCATCGACTCATAAGCCGCCAAGTTGCGATTGGCGTTGACCATCGTCGGCCCGACCTGCGGCGCTAGGCGCAGCAGCGTATGCAGCGCCAGCGGCATGCCGAGATGGATCTGCAGGCCCTTGTCGGCGCCGCCCATGCGGCTGCCGCGGCCGCCGGCGAGCACCAGGCCGGTGATGTCTAGCTTGTCGATTGCCATGGTCCTATTCGACCATGTCGAAGGCCTGCGCTTCCACTTGCATGAAGGCGCGGGTCAGCGTGGCGACGGCGCGCCAGATGACGGCGGCCGGCTGTGTGTCGACCGCGTCGCAAAGTCGCTCGACCCAGGGCTGCAGGTGGGCGCGAAAGAAGCGGCGCTGATGCTCCAGCGTGCAGACGAGCGCATCGTCGCCGGCGATCAGGTAGCGCATCACCTCGAAGCCGTAGGCGATGTGGTCTTCGGTTTCGCCACGTTCGGCGTCGCGTGTCAGACCGAGCGCTGCCAGATCACTGCGCAACGCGGCCAGCGGCTTCTCGTTCAGGAAGCCGCTCAGGTAGTACGAGCCGTAGAGAAAGACCTCTGGCTTGCCGACGCCGCCGAAGAGGGTGTCGTACTCGGCCGTGGCTTGCGTGGCCGTGGTGGCACGCATCGCGGCCACCAAGTCGTGCCATGGCGCTTCGAGGTGGCTGCCGCTGACGGGCGCCTCGGTGACGGCGACGCGGAACTGCGCCAGCAGCGCCTCGTCCGGCGGCGCCAGCCACAGCCGCGCGAGCAGACCGTACAGCTCGGCGCGGGCCAGTTCCTCGCCCTGGTCAGGGCGGGTGAAGTGCAGGGCGCTTGTCTCTGTCATCGCATCACAGGTCCGTGATCTTGACTTCGTTCGGGTTGGTGTGGATGTCGATGACGCGGCAGTCGCCGCACATCTTCAGCCGCTCGGCCGCCGCCCCTTGGAAGGCGGAATGGCCGGCCAGCTTGGTCAGCATCAACTCGATCGCGCGCAGTGTGCCGAAGGGCTTGCCGCAGCGCACGCAGGCAAAGGGCTGCGCTTCGTTCAGCACGCGGGCGGATTTGCGGGCGCGGCCTTCGTCGGCCAGCCACAGCCGTGGCTGCAGCGTGATCGCCTGTTCGGGGCAGGTGCTGGCGCAGAGGCCGCATTGCACGCAGTTCTTCTCGATGAACTTCAGCTGCGGCCGTTCGGGGTTGTCGGCCAGCGCGTTCTCGGGGCAGGCGCCGACGCAGGCCAGGCACAGCGTGCAGCGCTCGGCGTCGACCTGCAGCGAACCGTAGGGCGAACCGGGTGCGGGCAGCGCGATCTCTTCGGGCACCGGCGCAGGGGCTTGCTGCCGCAGGTGGTCGAGTGCGAGTTCAAGCGTCGAGCGCTTGTCGGCCTGGGCCGCGAACTTAGCGGCCTTGGCAACGGCTTGCGCTGGTGCGCTGCGCAGCGCGACGTCGAGTGATTGCAGATCGCGAACATCGATCAACCGCAGGTGCTCACCGCGGTGGCCGAGGCCGCTGAGGATCGCCTGGCCGACGGCCATCTGCTCGGCCAACGCACGCCGGTAGTCGGGCGCTTCCTCGTCGGTCAAGAGCACCCAGACCTGCGACGCACCTTGCGCGATCGCAGCCAGCCACAGGTCCAGCCCGACACTGGCGGTGTGCCACAGCGGCACCGGAATCACGCGCGCCGGCACGCCGTGCAGCGCATGGTCGGTGCGCGCTGCGCGGCCGAGCCCGTCGACCAGACGCTGGCCGGCTTCTTCGCTGTGCAGCAGCAGGGCCGCATCGCGCCCACCGGCACGCGCATAAGTGGCGAGCAGCGTTTGCAGCCGCTTGCCTTGGTCGGCAGGGTTCGGTGCGGCGTAGGTCAGTGCGCCGCTCGGGCAGACGGTGGTGCAAGCGCCGCAGCCCACGCACAGGTGCGGCTCGACGACGATGCCGCCGGCCGGCTGCAGGTCGTTCTTCGAGCGGCCTTTGGCCGAGGCATCGCTGCGGATGGCCTGGGCCGAGCAGACGTCGATGCAGGCAGTGCAGCCGATCTGCTCGTTGCGGCTGTGGGCGCACAGGCGGTGCTGGTAGCGAAAGAAGCGCGGCTTGTCGAACTCGCCGACCAGCTCGCGCAGTTGCAGCAACGCTTCGAACAGCCGGCGCTCATCCGCTCCAGTGTGGAAGTAGCCCTGCGGCGGCTGGTGCATCGTGAAGGCCGGCTCGGTCTGCAGGTCGAGCACCAGGTCGAAGTGTTCACGGTGTGTGACCGGCTCGCGCTGGAAGTCGATCGCGCCGGCCGCTTCGCAGACACGCACGCAATCGCGGTGGCTCTTGCACAGCACGAGGTCGACTTGGTAGTTCAGGCCAATTGCGTTCTCAGGGCAGACGTCGACGCAGGCATTGCAGCGGGTGCACAGGTCAAGGTCGATCGGGTTGTCGCTTTCCCACGCGGCCTCGAAGGCGCCGAGCCAGCCGCTGAGTTGGGTCAGCCGGCCGTTGTGTACTGCGTGCTCGTGGTCTTGCGGCAGTTCGCCGCCGGGCATGGTGACCAGCAGGCTGACGTCGAGACCATCACCCAGCAGGACAGCGGCGCGGCTGGCAGTCTTGGCATCGCCGATCACCAGCGTGCGACCGGCCGACCGGTAGCCGACGGTGCCCACAGGCTCGGGCAACGGCAACTGCGCGGCGGCCAGCAGCGCGGCGATCTTCGGCGTGGCCTGCGCCGCATCGCGGGCCCAGCCGCCGGTCTCGCGAATGTTGACGAAGCGGATCGGCCGTTCGGTGATCGACGGTGCGCCCGCGGTCTCTTCGTTCAACGCCGCGAAGAGCCGGCTTTCCTGCGTGCAGGCGACGATCAGCGTCTCGCCTTCGTCGATGGCCGCACGCTGAAACGCGGCCGCCTCGCGCCGGCACAGCACGCTGTGGGTGTGCTGCAGGCCGTCAGGGCTCGCGCCCGGCGTCTCCGCCAGCGCCTGGCTCAGGGCCTGTGCGTCCAGCGGCATCGTGCGGTTGCAGTCGCAGATCAGGGTCTTCATCGGTGGCGGTCGCGGCAGAAGAAGAGGCCCCGGGGGTGGGGGACGAGGTGGAGGCGGGCTCGGCTTCGTGCTCGGGTTCGGTGAACAGGCCCAGGAAACGCGCCTGGGCCATTTGCTTGAGCATGCTGGCGGGCAGCGGATCGGCACGGCCGAAGTCTTCGATGTAGGTGTCGAGCCCGTCCATCAGGTTGAAGTGCGGGTCGGCGAAGAGTTTCTTCAGCGCCGCGTTCTTGACCTCCGGCTCGACCCCGCGGGCGACGAAGCGGCTGAAGTCGGATGCCGGCGTCAGCGTGGCCACCTCGTCCATCGTTGGCAGTGCATCGGCGGCGGGCGGCTGTGGCTCGACGATGGCGGCTGGTGCGGGCGCTATCGGCGGCGCAGTGTCGACGACTACGGGCACCGCTGGCGGGTCTTCCACCCATGGCCCACCCTGCCGCGCCTGCACCTTGCGCTGCGACCAGCGGGCGAGAAAACCGCTGTCGTCGTTGCTCACTGGCGGCCTCCGCGTTGCTCGGGTGGCAGGAAGGACGCAGGCCGCTGGCGCCGCTTTGGCTCGGGCTGGTAGTGCGCGTCGGTGTAGGCCTGCAGCAGCGCCACCAACTCGCCCGGCAGTGGCCAGTTGTCGACGCGCTCTTGCGCATCCAGCAGCCGGCCGGCCTCGTGGTACGACAGCATGACGCGCTCGGGCCAGGCGCGCGACGGGTCTTCATCGTCGATGCGCCACATCACGAACCAGACCGGCGCGCCGCTCGTGAGGTTGAGGTGGTAGCCCTCGGCCTCGTCCGGGTGCAGCAGCACCTCGAAGCCGGTGAAGGCCCACAGTGCGCGGTGGCCATCGTCGCGCAACGCACGGGGGGTATGCGACGCATCGGGAGGCCCGAGGTGCCCATCGTCCAGCTCGACACCGGCGAGCCTGTAGCGCCAGTCTTCCCAACGGTTGGGCCGTGCCTCGCGCTCGATCAGCACGGCGGCAGGCAGCCTGACCACGCGGTCAAGTTCGGGCGGGGTGATGGCCGTGTCCATCACGAAAGGCTCACTGAGCCGATGACACCACCCGCACCGGCGCCGGCTCGGGCAGTGGCTCCGAATCGAAGCGCTCGAAGCCGGTGTAGCAAAGGAAGTGCTTGTTGGCCGCGCGGCCGAACAGCGTCATGCCCAGCCGCGTGGCCAGCTCATGGCCCATCTGCGTGACACCGTTGCGCGAGACGACGATCGGCACGCTCATGTGGGCGGCCTTCATCACCATTTCGCTGGTTAGGCGGCCGGTGGTGTAGAAGCATTTGTCTTCGCCGCCCATGTCGTCGTTCTGGCCGTTCAACCACATCCAGCCGGCGATGGTGTCGATCGCGTTGTGGCGGCCGACGTCCTCGACGAACATCAGCATCTCGCCGCCGCGGAACAGCGCGCAGCCGTGCACCGAACCGGCCTTGCGGTGGACGCTGTCCTGCTGGCGCATCGTCTCGAGCATCGCAGCCAGCGTCGACTGGCGGATGCGCGCGCGCTCGGGCGGCGGCAGCGTCAGGCCGGCCACATCGTTCATCAAGTCGCCGAAGACGGTGCCTTGGCCGCAGCCGGTGGTGACGGTGCGGCGGGAGGTTTTCGCAGCCAGGTCCGGCAGGCCGTGGCGGGTGTAGACGGCAGCGGCGCCAACCTCCCAGTCGACCGTGATCGACTCGACTTCGTCCATGCGACCGACCAGGCGCTGGTTGCGCAGGTAGCCCAGCACCAGCAGCTCGGGCGCTGCGCCCAGCGTCATCAGCGTGACCAGCTCGCGCTTGTCGACGAACAAAGTCAACGGCCGTTCGGCCGGAATGTGAATGCGACGACGTGCGCCGTACTCGTCGAGGATCTCGATCTCACGCAGCAACGGCTGCCGCGCGTCCGTCATGCGGGGTGCGCGGTTGATGTCAGCCGGTGCAGTTTGAGGCTGGGTCGTCATTCAGTGAGCTTACTTCTTCGGGTTGACCAGCGCGTCCGGCTTGTTGGTGCTCGGCGGCTCGGCGGCCGTCTTGGGCGGCGAGTGGGCGCCCGAGGCTTCGAGCGGCGGCTTGGCCTCGCTCGGCGCCACATAGGCGAACGGGCCGGGGTCGGTGCAGGCGGGTGTGGCCACCGGCGCGGACGCCGGCTTGCCGGCCTGCTTGGCCCCGGCAAAGTAGGCGGCGGCCACCTTGTCCATCGACTTGCACAACTGGTAGTTGGCGACGCCGGTGGTCCAGGTGGTTTTCGCCGTGGCTTCGTCGGCCTTGGCCTTGGCTTCCGGACTCGGCGCGGGCAACTTGGCCAGGCTGGAGGCGGCCATCAGCGCCAGCAGCAGCACCAGGATCGTCAAGCCCATGGTGTGGTGTTTCATCGCGAAACTCCTTCAGGCATTGCGCGTGGCGGTGGCGGTGGCGGCTGCGGCGAAGCCGAGCGCTGCGCCGGGATCTCGCCGGCGCGGATGTCTTCGAGCCACAGCGCGTGGTGTTCTGCTGCCCAGTCCTCGTCGACATAACCGTCGCGCATCGCGCGGTAGGCACCCCGCATGCCGACGGTGCCGATGTAGATGTGGCCGCAGAACAGCGCCATCATCAGCACCGCGGCGCTGATGTGGACCATGTGGGCGATCTGCATATCGCCGCGCAAATAGGCCAGCCCCGGCAGCAGCTTGTCCATCACCAGGCCCGAGGCGATGACGATGCTGCCGAGCAGCAGAACGCCGCCCCAGAACACCAGCTTTTCGCCAGCATTGAAGCGGTTCGACGGCACCTCGTGTCCGCCCAGCATGCCGCCACCGCGGCGCAGCCAGGTGAGGTCGCCACGCTGCGGCAGGTTGTCGCGAATGAACGTGAGCAGCACGACAACCAGCGACACCGCGAACAGCGGCCCGACCAGGTTGTGCGCCGTCTTCAGCGCATAGGTGAGCAAGCCGAACACGGTGCTGCCGATCAACGGCAAGAGCAGGAACTTGCCAAAGGCCATCACCAAGCCAGACACCGCGAGCACGACAAACGCGGTGGCGTTGGACCAGTGGGCCGCGCGTTCGAACGGCGTGAAGCGCTCGATCGTGCCACCGGTGTTTTGGGCGTGACCAAGCGGCCCCTTGCGCCAGTAGAACAGCGCAATCGCCAGCGCGACGATGAACAGCAGCGCGCCGCCGTAGGGGATGAGCCATTGGTTGCGCACCTGGCGCCAGGCTTCGCCGGCGGTGGTCCAGCGCGAGCCGGGGTACTGCACGAAGGGTTGCACCAGCATGCCCTTTTCGGCGCCGGGCAGCGTGCTGGTGCCGCCGGCTTCCTTGACCGCGCGCCACATCGGCGCGTTGTTGCCGGGCTGGCTTTTCGCGCGCTGGGCGTTGCTGTCGCCGGGCTGCGGTTCGGGGCCGGCGACGAAGCCGGTTGGGGTTGCCGCAGACGCCGCCGGCGCCGCGGTGGTCTGGGCCCAGCCAGCGCTTACAGCAGCCAGGGCCAGCCCGAACGAGACAGTGCAGATCAGGCGACGCATGGCGGTGCCTCCTTGCGCGTCAGGGCGCCTTGGCTGGTGCCGCGGCCGGCGCGGCGGCAACCGGTGCCGGTGCAGTCGCCGCTGGCGTGGCAGAGGTGATGCGCGCGTATTCGTTCTGGCCCTGCGCGCGACCGCGGATCTGGGCCTGCCAGCTCGTGTCGTCGCCGGCCGTCCAGCCGTTGGCCACGTAGGCCTTGTCGGCGGCCACCGCGCCGCTGGAGGCCTTGGCATCGGCCTTCTTCAGCCGCGCCGCCTCGCCCTGCGAGTGTTCGCTGCACGCCGGCAGCAGCGCAACGGCGACGAGCGCCAGCGACCAGGCCGCGCGTTTCATGACTTGGTCCCTTCGGCGGCGGTGGTCGATGCCGGCGCAGACGGCGCGCCTTGCGTTGGCTTGCCATAGGCCGTGCCCCAGCCCCAGACCTCGCTGCCCTTGCCGCGCACCAGCACACGGTTGCGGAAGATGTCGGCCACCACGTCGCCGTCGCCGCCCAGCAGCGCCTTGGTCGAGCACATCTCGGCGCAGGCCGGCAGCTTGCCTTCGGCCAGGCGGTTGCGACCGTACTTCTCGAACTCGGCCTGCGAGCCGTTGTCTTCCGGGCCACCGGCGCAGAAGGTGCACTTGTCCATCTTGCCGCGCATGCCGAAGGTGCCGTTGCTCGGGAACTGCGGCGCACCGAATGGGCAGGCGTAAGAGCAGTAGCCACAGCCGATGCACACGTCTTTGTCGTGCAGCACCACGCCCTCGTCGGTGCGGTAGAAGCAGTCGACCGGGCACACCGCCATGCACGGCGCGTCCGAGCAGTGCATGCAGGCCACCGAGATCGACTTCTCGCCCGGCACGCCGTCGTTCAGCGTGACCACGCGGCGCCGGTTCACGCCCCAGGGCACCTCGTGCTCGGCCTTGCAAGCAGTGGTGCAGCCGTTGCATTCGATGCAGCGCTCGGCATCGCAGATGAACTTCATTCGAGCCATCACTTCACTCCTGTGCACAACGGTTGACCGAAGCGGGCCCCGAGCGACGGGCCGCCCCTAGCTCGGGGCTTTTCCCCCTCGGGGGGCGGGCGCGTAGCGACCGGGGGCTCATACTTTCTCGACCTGGCAGACCGTTGTCTTGGTCTCCTGCATCATCGTCACGCTGTCGTAGCCGTAGGTCGTGGCGGTGTTGATCGCCTCGCCGCGCACCACAGGCATCGCGCCTTCGGGGTAGTAGGGTGCGAGGTCCACGCCGCCCCAGCGGCCCGAGAAGTGGAAGGGCAGGAAGACGGTTTCCGCATCGACCCGCTCGGTCACCTGCGCCTTGACCTTCAAGCCCTTGAACTCGGGCACCGCGGCCATCGGCGGTGTCTTGACCCAGACCCAGTCGCCATGGCGGATGCCGCGGTCGTTGGCGGCCTTTGGGTTGATCTCGATGAACATGTCCTGCTGCAGCTCGGCCAGCCACGGGTTCGAGCGCGTCTCTTCGCCGCCGCCTTCGTATTCGACCAGCCGGCCCGAGGTCATGATCAGCGGGAAGGTCTTGCCGATGTCGGCGTTCTTGTCCTGCACGGTCTTGAAGAGCGTCGGCAGGCGCCAGAAGGCCTTCTTGTCGTCGTGCGTCGGGTACTTGGCGACGAGGTCCGGCCGGGTGCTGTACAGCGGCTCGCGGTGCTTCGGGATCGGGTCGGGGAAGTTCCAGACGATGGCGCGGGCCTTGGCGTTGCCGAACGGGTGGCAACCGTGGTTCTTCATCACGACGCGGATGATCCCGCCCGACGAGTCGGTCTTCCAGTTCTTGCCTTCGGCGGCCTTGGCTTCGGCTTCTGTCAGCTCGCCCCACCAACCCAGCTTCTTCAGCAGCAAGTGGTCGAACTCGGGGTAGCCCATCGTCAGGTCAGAACCCTTGGAGTGCGAGCCGTCACCCGCCAGCAGCGAAACACCCTCACGCTCGACGCCGAAGTTCGCGCGGAAGTTGCCGCCGCCGTCCATCACATGCCGGCTGGTGTCGTACAGGTTGGCCGAGCCGGGGTGCTTCATTTCCGGCGTGCCGTAGCAAGGCCAGGGCAGGCCGAAGTAGTCGCCGTCGAGCGAGTAGCCGGTGGCTTGGTCGATGCCGCCCTTGGCGCGCAACGTCTTCACGTCGAAGACGTTCATGTTGCGCATGTGGGCCTTCAGCCGCTCGGGGCTCTGGCCGGTGTAGCCGATGGTCCAGACGCACTTGTTGATCTCGCGCAGGATCGACTCGGGCTCAGGCTCGTCCAGGCCCTTGATCTTCTGCATCTTGTAGTTCTTGACCAGCTCCTTGGCGAAGCCAAGCTTGTCGGCCAGCTGGTACATGATCATGTGGTCGGAGCGCGATTCCCACAGCGGGTCGATGACCTTCTCGCGCCATTGCAGCGAGCGGTTGCTCGCGGTGCACGAGCCACTGGTCTCGAACTGAGTGGCGGCCGGCAGCAGGTAGACCGCACGCTTCGGGTTCAGGTCTTCCGGCTTGCCGGGCATCGCGGCCATCGCCGCGGTGGCCGAAGGGAACGGGTCGATCACGACCAGCAGGTCGAGCTTGTCCATCGCCTTCTTCATCTCGAGCCCGCGGGTCTGCGAGTTCGGCGCATGGCCCCAGAAGAACAGGCCCCGCAGGTTCGAGTCCTGGTCAATCAGCTCGTTCTTTTCGAGTACCCCGTCCACCCAGCGTGACACCGTCATGCCGGACTTGGCCATCATGCCCGGCGCGTACTGTTTCTTGATCCATTCGAAGTCGACGTCCCAGGCCTTGGCGAAGTGCTTCCACGCCCCTTCGGCCAGCCCGTAGTAGCCGGGCAGCGAATCGGGGTTGGGGCCGACGTCGGTGGCGCCCTGCACGTTGTCGTGGCCACGGAAGATGTTGGTGCCGCCACCGCTGACGCCCACATTGCCGAGCGTCAGCTGCAGCAGGCATGAAGCGCGCACGATCGCGTTGCCGATCGTGTGCTGCGTCTGGCCCATGCACCAGACGACGGTGCTCGGCCGGTTGTCGGCCATGATCTTGGCGATCTTGAAGCAGGTCGCTTCGTCGACGCCGCAAGCCTCTTGCACCTTGTCCGGCGTCCAGACGTTGAGCGCTTCTTCGCGCACCTTGTCCATGCCGTAGACACGGTCTGCGATGTACTGCTTGTCTTCCCAGCCGTTCTTGAAGATGTGGTGCATCAGGCCGAACAGGAACGGAATGTCGGAGCCCGAACGGATGCGCACGTATTCGTCCGCCTTGGCCGCGGTGCGCGTGAAGCGCGGGTCGACGACGATCATCTTGCAGCCGGCTTCCTTGGCATGCAGCATGTGCAGCATCGACACCGGGTGGGCCTCGGCGGCGTTCGAGCCGATGTACATCGCCGCCTTGCTGTTCTGCATGTCGTTGTAGGAGTTGGTCATCGCGCCATACCCCCACGTGTTCGCGACGCCGGCGACGGTGGTCGAGTGGCAGATGCGCGCCTGGTGGTCGCAGTTGTTGCTGCCCCAGAAGCTGACCCACTTGCGCAGCAGATAAGACTGTTCGTTGTTGTGCTTCGACGAGCCGACGATGAAGACCGAGTCCGGCCCGCTGGCCTGGCGCAGCTCGAGCATCTTCTTGCTGATCTCGTCGAGCGCCTGGTCCCAGCTGATCTTCTGGTACTTGCCGTCGACCAGTTTCATTGGGTATTTGAGGCGGTATTCGCCGTGGCCGTGCTCGCGCAGCGCGGCGCCCTTGGCGCAGTGCGCGCCCAGGTTGATCGGCGAATCGAACACCGGCTCCTGGCGCACCCAGACGCCGTTCTCGACCACCGCGTCGACAGCGCAGCCGACCGAGCAGTGGCCGCAGACGGTGCGCTTGACCTCGACCTTGGCGGCGCCATCGGCCGGCTTGGCCTCGTCAGCCGCGCGGGCCTTGCGCACCAGCATCAGTTCGCCGGCGGCGATGCCGGCTCCAACGCCCAGGCCCGAGCGGCGCAGGAAGGCGCGTCGGTCCATCGTCGGCATCGCGCGGGCTACGCCGCGGGACAGGCTCGCCACCAGGCTGGATGAGCCAGCGCCGGGGGGGCTTACGTTGTTTGAAGGAGCTCTGCGGGTCAGCAGCATGGTGTCTCCTGGCGGTCGCTCCGGGCGTGCCGGAGCACCTCGGTGAAAACGTCAGACCTTGGCGGTCTGGTAGTAGCGCTGGACGTGCTCGCTCAGGCGGTAACCACCGCCTTGTGGCTGCGGGGCCGGGTCGGTGTTGGCTGTCGGCACCTTCACAGGGACCAAGGGCAGGGCGACGGTGGCTACGGCCAGTGCGCCGGCCGTGCCTGCTCCGGCAAACAGGTGGCGTCGCGAAAGCGGCGTCGATGGGGTCGAGGAGCTCGGGTCAGCCACGGCAAACCTCCTGGGCGGTGGGGGCCGCCAGATATGTAAAGGTTTGCATGT
>Ga0307515_10006087_pt1 | contig 24260 bp, 9 predicted proteins | sample 17_EM_MG_FD_194513 | JGI IMG/M metagenome (GOLD analysis project Ga0307515, IMG submission 194513) | Populus trichocarpa ectomycorrhiza microbial communities from riparian zone in the Pacific Northwest, United States - 17_EM | ecosystem: Host-associated > Plants > Roots > Unclassified | place... | reverse complement strand
TATATAAGATAATATAACAAATACAGTATTGAAACACCTAAACATAAAAAAAAGACGTAACACTAAAATATATAGCAACCCTCTCTTATAAAAGGGCGTTTGAGATTTCTCATTGGAGATTAATGTGGATTATTATTAGAGGTCAGATACTTGGACAACTTGTAATTTGCGACTCTGGCTTGAAGCAATTATTCAAAACTAAAAAGAACATTTAATCTTCAGGTAATTTTCTATAAATTCTAAACAGTTTTAAATCTATTTAATAATATTTTTGAAAATTTTTAAATTTTTAAAATTTATTATTTCTGTTATATTTATGTATGTCGAGAAATCTAATAGGTTAAGCCTTACAACGAGCAGCCCATTAAAGCAAAAATACGATGGAATTGATGATTTCATTGAAAAATCCCTTATTCCAAAGTTGAAGTCGAGAATGCCACATTAGGAAGCTAAAAGCATTACATTATAACGAAAGGCAAAAAAAAACAGAGGCAAAAAGCATTACATTATAATTATAAATACAACTAAAATATAAGGGTAAATTTAACTGTTGATATGAATGTTTTATATCAACTTCGTGCCATATCTGAACTGGTTCGGAAGTGGCGGTGATAACAAAGACGTCGGGTTCAGACTCCGGGCGGGACAATGGTTTCTTTTACTCGACAGTCGACAGTCGACAGGCAACTTCTTGCCTTTTTTTTAGAAGGCAGATTACAAGTTATTTGCTTCTTATCAAAAGCAAGCAAAAAAATAATAATAAAAAAGGACCTGGGGGTGAAGGCTTATCTCTAGCCCTTGCGACTGGGCTTTTTTAAACAGGTACAACGTAGATCTTTCAAGTCAATATCGCAGTAAATCAATTTTATATTTTTTAATGTATATAAAAAAAAAATTCAGTTTATTGGAGTGCATAACCAAGAAAACTAATTTGATGAGTTGATTATTGTGACCCCAGCTTGTTTATATTTTTTTTCATTTGAGTTTTTCCTTTTTTGACAAGTTATATCGGATTAATTTCTACATGATTTAATTAAAAATCCAAGCCAAGCAAAGAGTCGAGTCAGGATTTTGCAAGTTTGAACTATTGTACTGAGTTTAATGACATGCCAATGACTTTTTTTATTTGGCCCTTTGTATTTTTTTCCTTTGACACTTTTGAGTTTTTTTTTTTCTCAATCTCATATTTTAATATTGAGTTTTTTTGTTAATTTTATCATTAAGTATTGGGTTGGTTGTCAATTGCTCTTTTTTTTTATCATGTAATAAAAGAAAAACATTATTCCAACCCAGTGGAGTCCCTAACCCGGATTGCGGATTTTGCGGGTTTACTAAGGTGAACATGACTTGTTTTTTTTTTTTTCATTTGATTTTTTTGCTTTGGACCTATCTAGTGAACAAAGTCACTTGGGATAATCCCCACATTGTTTAATTTAGACCTTAGGTTAAGCAAAGATTTGGTTCGGGATTTTTCAAGTTTCAATCATTGTATCAAGTTTAATGACAATGCTAAAAAGTCTCCAACAATTTAAATATTATTTTTTAAAATTCATAAAAATTGCGATACAAGCCGCAACGAGAGCGTTATCAAAAGCGTAGTGTATAAATATAGAAATAAGTGGTCACTATAATTGCCCACCTGAATTTTTGTTGAACGTAAAAAAAGATATTAAGGTTTTGTTGACATGTTTTCTAATAGAAAAAAATAATAATTACGTGGAGGTTGACCCGATGTGATATAGTTGACTTTGCAAGTCAAAAGACGTCCTAAAATGACCGTTAAAAATATAGTTTGACTAAAAAAATCAAGATGACATCTCTTAAAAATAAAAAAGACAACATATCAGACATACTTAGATTTACTCATATCAACTCAGGTTAACTTGCAAGATCTCCAACTCGAGTCATAAGACCATGATGATTATGTAAAACACAGATAAAAAAATAATAGTAATTACAATTCTCAATTGATCCAATATTAAAAGATGAAATTAAAAATATAAATCGATTGAAAAATAAGTCGAGTTAACTCAGGTTAACCCGTCAAATCTGATTCATGAGATTTGGATAACCACATAGAAAGAAAATTAAAACAAATTATGAAACTCAATTCTCAATCAATTTAATATTGAAGGATAAAATGAAAAAAATAAATTAAAAAAGGACATGAAAAAACCATTTGAGTCAACCCAAGTTAACCGACCAAACCCGTGACTCGAGTCATAAGGCCGAGTTATCTTTATAGAAAGCAAACAAAAAAAAAATAATTATGAATCTTAATTCACAACCAACCCAATATTGAAGGATATAATTGAAAAAAAATAAATTAAAAAAGGGACAAAAAAACCTGAGGCAACCTGGCTAACCCGCGACCCAAGTCATGAGACCGTGATAATCCTATAGAAAAAAATAAAAAAATGAAGTGCAATCCCTAATCAACCCAATATTAAATGATTAAATTAAAAAAAATCAATTAAAAAAAATACCCGATTCAACCCTAGCTAACTTGTCAAACCCGGATAATGAAATTAGGATAACTCTATAGAAAAAAAAATGAAGTCAAATTCTTTACCAATATAATGTTGAAGAATAAAATTAAAAAAAATACTCAATTAAAAAGGAACTAAAAAAACCCGAGCTAACCTAGCTAACCAGCCAAACTCACTACCCAAATTATGAGACCGTGGTAACCCCATGAAAAGCAAATGAAAAAAATCAAAAATTAAATTTTCAATCAACTTAATATTAACAGATGAAATTAAAAAAAATCAATTAAAAAAAACAACCAAAATTTACTTGTAAAAACCAAGTAATAAATCCTAGATAACTTCATAAAAATAAAATATAAAATTCAATACCCCAGGGAAAAAAAAAAAAACCTTGATGACAAAATTGCAAAAGGACAAAGCATTTCACTAAATGCAAATGCCTTGGAGGATATGTTAATTAATAATTAATCTATCTCTAACACTTGGAATCTTCAGTCGTGATATCAATTCCTAGCAAAGCTAAGGTTGCCGCGATGGAAGACATGTAACCAACCATATAATGGGCCTATTCTCCTTCGAAGGGGGCACCTAAAATCCAAAACGCAGGCTTAAAATTGTTCAAAGCTATGTCTTCGACATGCTGCTTAAGATATAAACTGGGAATATGTTAATCAAGCCCGAGCCTATCACAAACTGGGAATGAACAACAAGAAAGATGTCTAGGAAATATGTTAATCAAGCCCGAGCCTATCACAAACTGGGAATGAACAACAAGAAAGATGTCTAGGAAATATGTTAATCAAGCCCGAGCCTATCACAAACTGGGAATGAACAACAAGAAAGATGTCTAGGAAATATGTTAATCAAGCCCGAGCCTATCACAAATGAAAATTTTAGCATAAACTCGTACAAAAATTGAACTCCACTGCATTTAGCTTGCCTCAAAGGAAAAATCAGTATAATCCAACGCGAAGTTATTCTTTAGGACAAATGGAATCTATTTAATATATATTTCAGATAAAAACACTTCAATCCTTGAAGAGAATAGAAAATTCTATAGCGTTTAAGGGGGTAATTAACCAGTGACATGCAAGTAGTTACCGAAGAAATAGAGAATACAAGGAGGATGTAAAAATTTAAATCCATGATATATGAAAAATAATACAAATATTTTTACTCGGAATTTTTTTGCTATGCATGAGTTCTAAGAAGTAACTAATATAATCCCTATAAAATTTATCTAGGTTTTGGGTTATTTTATGGGGTATTTAGAAGTGTGGTAACGATTGCTTAATTTTTAAAGTATTTTTTTGACTCGGAAATGCATTAAAATAATATTTTTTTTATTTTTTAAAAATTATTTTTAACATCAACACATTAAAACGATTTGTTAACATAAAAACATATTAATTTAAAATAAAAAAAATTTAAATTTTTTCAAAACGTAAAAATAAACAGGTTATTAGTCCCATATCCAACTCTCTCTCCCCCTCTCAAGAACAATTGGAATCTATTTAATGTTTCAGGTAAAAACATTTAAATCCTTGAAAATAATAAAAAAAATTACAGCGCTGAAGGGAGTAATCTGTGACATATAAGTAGTTACTTAAGAAATAAACAAATACAATGAGAATGTAAAAATTTGTATTCATGATCTAAAAAAAATAATAAAAATATTTCTACTCAGAATTTTTCTACAACATATGAATTCTAAGAATTAAGTAACTAATAGAATCATTATAAAATTTATCTAGATTTTAGGTTATTTTAGTCCCCACATCCAACTCTCTCTCCCCCTCTCAAGAACATGAAAAGAGATGTCTAGCATCTAGCCCAAGAGATCCTTGCCCTAGCCCCCTTTCTTCCCATGCCCTTTCCAAAAAGATTTACTCCTGGAAAACCCTAGCAGGACCACTGTTTCATTCATTCACGTAAGCATCGAAGAAAATGCTCTCTCGCGTGTACTTGTTACCCACCACACACACACACACACACACACACAACCTTACTTTAATATGGTGGTAGCATTGTCTTTTAACCCTCGCTCATTTTTGGTTTGACTTTATTTCTTTCCCCCTTTTTGGGTCCTTCTATGGCGGGCACGATGAGAGGAGGAGGAGGACCACAAGGGACAAATGAGGATCTTTGAGTTAATTAATGTTCCAATAAATACATGGATTAGATTCAATCAATGATTAAACAAAAATTAATGACAAAACAAAAGCAATGCTTAAAAGGGGATCTCTTCTTGTTTCTAGCAATTAACAATAACCTAATACTAGTACCAACAATAAATAAATAAATAAATAAATAAATCATGCACTCTCTCTCCGATCCCAGATTCTCCTCTCCTTTGTTTTCCTACTTTTATTTTTATTTTTTTTCTATTTCCGGGATGCATAAAAACAACTGATTCCCTGGGAAGATGAGGATTTGATTATTTCGAAGAATCAGGAATTATTCCTATTAATTTCTCCCCACACAAAGATTCTCAAGCTTTGATACCGATACCGATACCGATAAAAAGTGAAAGCATTCGAGGGGAAGAAATATATATATATATATATATATATATATATATATATATAAAAAGGCATGCCGAAACGGGCTCTCGGATTCTGTAAATGCGAGGAGCGGTGGTATTGATGAAATGGAAAGGCGGCGCCTGCGATAGTTATCACAGCCACGCGCAGAGGGAAAGTGACAAGACGGAATGCACGAATCAGATGCGGCATGAATCTTGTTCTCAAAGGATCTAACGGTGACGTCGAGGCATTTAATCAGCCAATAATCTTGTAGTCTCCTGCCCCTTGTGTTTTTTCTTAATATGCCTTATCCACGGTATCGGTTCCACTATTCTCGAGGATTAACGCCGTCAGCGTCACTCGATCCACCCCGTCTCTCTCTCTCTCTCTCCCTGTGAAGATTTTCCTTGTCTTGCAATTAATCTCGGAACAGTAAAATTAATTCATGGATGAGATGTTGGTAATAACATTATCTTAATAAAAAACAATTTTAAATATGTATATATATTATTTTGGAAAACAACAAGGGCATTTTGGTAAGGTAGGAAAAGACACAAAAGTTTGGTAGAGAAATTAGATCGATCGCTGTCCGTACTTCATCACCTTTTCTCGCCAACAAAGAAGAAAGATAAACCTTGGCCTCTCTCTTTCCCTTTTCGGTCTTCCTCTCTCGACTGCTCTCATCATTACCCCCGCTCTCTCTCACCCTTTAAGCTCAAGATCTTCCTTGCTTTCGGTGCTTTGAAAAGCAAATCTGAGGTTCCTACCTCTTCACTTCTTTCACAAAAACTCACCTTCCCTTCTCTCTCTCTCTCTCTCTCTCACTTTCAATCTTTTCACTTGACAGTATATGCATACAATCAGTAAAACCTTTTCTAGAGGTTTTTCATTCTTCTCATTAAGCTTTAATGCTTCTCTTGAAAGGGTTTAAACCTTTTCTTTTCTTGATTGCTTCCTCTTCACGATCTTATCTTTACTCTGCTTAAAAAATAAGCTGACAGAAAATTTTATCAAGAAAGCGATGCTAAAATATTCCCAGAATTTTCTTCCAGCCTTAATAAAGTGGTTACTATTAAGGTACTTGTAAATGGTTCTTCAGCATCAAATCTGTTAACTTGAGCCCACAATAGTTAAGAAGAAACAGAGAGAATCAGAGTAAAGCAGAGCATTTGTTGATGGATTCGAGTAGTAGTCACAACTCCAGTTCAGGGTCATTGAGATTTCGCTCAGCTCGGAGTTCACTTCTTGCAAATTTCACTGATAATGGAGTCGACAATGATTCTGTTTTGAATTTCCAAGACTTTGAGGATAAATCCGCTGCAAGAGTGAGAGAGGAAGCTGTTAATTATTCATGTTTGCCGCGGAGTTATCCAGGTTTGCCTCCTCATTATCCAAGGCAGAGTTCAGCTACAAGTTCTTCAGCTATGGATAGTTCATATGGTTTGATTGGTTCAATATCAATTGGTCATCATGAGCAAGTTGAAAAGGTTGATTCAAATCCTGCTAGGCAGAATAGCTCTCCCGCTGGACTTTTTGGGAACCTTACTGTTCAAAATGGTATTTTTTTTATTCTCATTTCTAAATGATGTGTTTTTGAGCGATTTGGTAATACATGGTTGTTTAGATTTGTATTGTTGGGAGTTTCTTTTACTATTGAGGTTGATTTCTTGAAATGAATTTACATGTTTGCTTCTGATACTCGTGTTCAACGTATTGTTTTTAGAAGCTCATTTGCTTCGAAGATAGAGTATATGTATGTGTCTTTGTATCAAACTATCAATTGCTATTAATTTAGAATCTGTGTTTTAGTACAAGATGCATGTATTAGGGAAATTGATCCGAGGTGCTAAAAAATGTCATTGAGTTTTGAAGATAGTTGAAATAATCTCAAATGTTTCATCAGATTCGTAGAAAGGTTGATCTAAAGATAACATTTTATTGAAGCAACTAAATGGTTTGTGTGTGTGTTTTTTTCCTTTCTGTTGAACAAGTATGGTGTTTCGGCATTAGGAATTACTAATTCCGAATTAGTATAACTAGAAAGGTTCCAGTATCCCTAAATGATTGAAGAATCTTCAAGAATGCAATTCGAGTGTTTATATATATATATATATATATATTATTGTGGTAGATGGTAGAAAGAATTATAGAAAACCTCTCAGTAAATTGCTGGCTATCCCACCATGAAAGGAGTGGGAAACTATTCTGGGTTGAATGGTACTAATAGAGAAGCAAGTCCAAGATTGCAGAGTCAACTTAGCTTCTCATCAAGAGTACCTTCTTCTTTAGGCTTGTTGTCACAGATTTCTGAAATTGGGAGCGAAAGCATGGAGGCAGGCAGCCCTGACAGTGGAAAACTCTCAAGTGTCAGTGTTGACAGTCGATTTTATAGCAGTCACGGGTTTCCGTATGGTTCTTGGAATGATTCGCATTTGTCAGAGAACTTTAGCAGCATGAAAAGAGAGCAAGAAAATGGAAACTTGTTTTCTAATGCTCAGGTAATTTGTGTATCAGGTGTTAAGTTATCCATTACTGTTGATTCCTCAATTTCTAATCCAAGTGATTGCTTAAATTTAGAACGGAGAACTTGGAAATCGGGCTCATGTATTATCCCACCACTTGAGTTTGCCAAAGACTGCAATGGAAATGGTTGCCATGGAAAAGTTTCTCCATTTCCAAGATTCTGTTCCTTGTAAAATTAGAGCAAAGCGTGGTTGTGCCACTCATCCTCGAAGTATCGCGGAAAGAGTATGTGATCTATCTAAATCCCATGCCATAAACTTTCCGTTTTTTAGTATCCAGATAATGAGCCTCTTATCACATATCACCATATTTACAGTCACCTTCACCTTCATTTGCTCAATCAGTGATCGTAGTTATAATTAGATGGCATAAACTACTTTTCAGGTGAGAAGAACTCGGATCAGTGAAAGAATGAGGAAACTACAAGAGCTTGTTCCAAACATGGACAAGGTAGGATATTTCCAGATACGGTTCAGCTTCAAAGTTGTCTTGGAAATCTTATATGTTCATTTTTCTCTTTGGCAGCAAACGAACACAGCAGACATGTTAGATTTGGCTGTAGTGTACATTAAAGACCTTCAGAAACAGTACAAGGTATGGAGGAGAAAAACAAAAAACCAAGGAATTATTTCCAAATATATCATCCGTCATTCACGAATCTATGTTCCTTTGCAGACACTAAGTGACAACCGAGCCAACTGCAAGTGTTTAAGCAAGCAGAAGCCAGTGCAAAACAGAATTGTTTGAGGTGCTTCTGTACAGAAATCCAAGGGGCTGTTCGACCAGTTCTTGTTGATCTTTAGCATCAGTAAGCAAAGATAAATATTTTTTTTTTATGTAGCAAGTTTGGTAGAAATTTCCACCCTCATGTTCTGATCCTGAAGCTAACAAAGCTTCCAATTACTCAATACCTGAAAAAAAGCCATAAATGTACAGAACATGTTGTAACGCATCAATTCCTTGTTATGAAAAGATAAATGCATTAATTCCTTGTGCTGTCTTGTTATATCTTTATTGATATTCAAGGAAAGTAATGCCAATCATTGTATCTTGATTCTTGGTCTATCAGACTATCACACACAAGGTGAGATGAAGAGGGGATTATAGTTGTCTGTACAAATCCTCTCAATTTTTCAATTCTTACATGGAGGAGTGGATTAACAAGGCAAGTTGAATCTTTCTTCTTTGGTGTATAGCCTGAACTGAACTGATTCAATGCCCTTGGTTGTTGTGGTGCTTTTCCAATTTAATGGAAACTCATATATGTCAACCGATAACAGTGACTGAATGGAGGCAAAGTTGCCTTGTTGGTCCATTCCCTGGTGGGATTCATGTTTGTCCAATCATGATCTCTGTGTTAAAATCATACGACATCCTACTATTCAAGCAAACCAAAGATTCCATGCATCAATTTTTATTCGAGCACTTTTTCATCTCATCACGAAAGAAATGTTATCATCTTAAACTAATCATATGATGTTGATGAGATGTTTATATTTGATTCGAACAATGCTATCATTGTACTTATATATATATTAGACATTAATTATTACTAGTATTGTTTCATGTAGAGTAATTATTGAAGCTTTTATGAAAGGTGCGGATATATAATAAATGTTTTGCCAGTCACTCTCAAAACTTGTTAAAAGAACTTCTCTTAATAATGAAAATTTAAGAAGAAAAATGAAGTGAGAATTGAGAAGAAAAGAAAGAGAGAAATGCAGTGATATGAAATTGGAATTTCTTATTATTTGTCTCTCACGATTTATACAATTTCTGTAACTTCTTTACAACGTGTGGTTATGCAATGTACTATTAAGTTTTAAGGATATAACTTATAGGCGCGAGTATTTTAGTGTGTAGAAGTATATTGTTCATCCCTTACAAAATTTTTTATTTTTTCAATTTGATGTTCAAACTTTTTTTTTTAGTGATTTAATTCTAATTGAAGATCAATTAATGATTTCTTATGAAAACATTTAATGATTTCTTATGAAAAAATAGGATTGAAAGACAAGAAGTCGAAATAAAAAAAGTGTCAAACATGGGTAGTGTGCTATAAGTTTTGCAAAAGATATACTTTGATCCTTGAACTTAAAAAATAATACAGATTATATAATTTCTAGACTTACCTAGAAATTTCAGAGTACTTAAAGGACCATGTTGAAACAAAAAATTCTTTGAATACTCAATTAAGATAGAGGTTATAATTTGAAAGCTCATTTGAACCTATCTTCAATTGATAACGCAAAATTGCAACGATTAAATTATAAATTAGTATTTTTTTTAGTTTTTCAAAACAAATTAAATAATCCTCGAGATATAAAAATAATTAATTATCTTTTTATTTTTTAAGCTAAGGCACTAATTTGGGACTCTCTCTCTCTCTTTTATTTGTTAATTTTTGTGCAATTTTTTGTAGTGTGTTACTATATTACAAAATTGTGTCATTATACCTTATATTTTGTAGTGTATTACTATATTACATTAAATTGTTAATTCCAATTTGAAGTTCTTAACTCTCAAAAGATTTTGATTTTATTTTCTAAAAAAAATATCATTTTACTAATTTATGTTATATTCTATTTTTCTGGGTAATTTAATAGTCAAATTCTTAGGAGAATCTTTATGTATGAATTCAGAATCTTAGAAAAATTAGCAATCTGATAATTCAAAAAATTTGGTTTCTCCCCCCTTAAAAAATGGTCGAGTTTGCCACTAATTAATTAATATATACTAAAACAACTTTTTTTCCGTAGCATAAATACTGTTTATTATCTCACAAATCATTATGGACCGTAGCGGTGATTTTTTAAAAAATTCAATTTGACCTTTAAACTTTTAATTTGCATGATTTAACTCTTTTGAATCCAAATGAGAACCTAATTGCATATTTTTTTAGGAGGAATGATTGAATTGAAAGACAGGGGACTGAAGTGAAAAAAAAAGAGTGAAATAGATGGTGACTTTGAAATTTGTCTTAAATGTTCATTTTCACCCCCCAATTTGTTTTTTTTCTCTTAGGTTACTAGTCCTTTTAATTTTTAAAATTTTCATTTTGATACCAAACTTTATTTTTTCATTTTCCAGTCCCTTTTTTGTAAGAGAAGAGAGAGCTCGTTGGATTTCGGTGTGGAGAGAAAAAACTCATCATTGACACCTTTCCCGACCAAAAGACAGGATAAAATTGGTGGATGAGGAGAGTCTTATGGTGGTTGTATCAAGTTTCAATGTAGCCTAAAAAATCAAATCTAGATCGATAAGAAATATTTTCCCTGGTTCAATTTTGTGGTCTGGTCCCTTTCTTTTGGGTTTATTAGGTTAATAAGTTGGTTTCTTGGTGTTTTAAAGGTGTTTGTAGGGTGTTTTGTGGTTGAAACGAGTTGAAAAATGAGTTTTTTGAGTAAAAATTTCATAATCCTGATTTTTTTTCCACCACAAGAGTAACCAGAATCTGGGCTAGTAGACGACACGCCATTTACCACAGTGAGCGACATGTCAGCTACCTATTATTATTTTTTTAAAATAGTCATCTACCTCTTTAAATAATACAAAAAATAACAGGCCCAGGCGGACGTGCGTGGGCTTGACATTTCTTAATACTTTTTTTAATTAATTTCTTTTTTGTATGTTTTTTTAAATAATTCTTAAGTTTATTTTTTAATTAATACCCTTTCTTTGTGATTTATTTTTGACTTATTTAGCTTTTTTGAATAATGATTATTTTTTAAATTATATTGGTTGTGTTTAATTTTTGATGATGTTAGTATGATTTATTTTTTAATTTTTTTTTATATATTTCATATAGATTAAATTTATTTTAAAAAATTTAATTTTTTATTTTTTATAATATTTTTAACTTGTTCAACCTTACATGGTAATTTTTTTCCTTTAATTTTATTCATTAAATCTTATGTGTGTCAATTTCTATTACAAATTGATTTTAGTTAATAAATTTATCAAACACAACTGTGTAAATGACCCGTGTTATGTTATCAAATATATTGATTTACATCTGTCTCTTAATTTTTTATATTTTATTTTTTTTTGTCAATTTATTTTTCTATTAAATTATCCTAATCTCATGATCTGAAACGCAAGATTGACATGTAATGTGGATATATCGCATGTCAAAGTCATAAATTTTAGATGTTAACCTAGCTTTACTAATGACAATATTTTTTTAAATTTTATTTTTTGTTGTTATTACTTAAATTTTTTTTATCATTTCATCACGTTAATCAAGATTTAATCTGCTATTCAATTTTTTTTCAGGTTAAAAAAATTTAGTCCAGCCCTCGTCATCACATGGGTAACCAATCTAATTCATCCTAAAAAGCGAAAAAGAATACACCCACAAAAAACAAGAAAAAATTCGAAGATGGTCGCATCTGTCACTAAAAAATCTACCGCAAGGAAGGAACCAAGGAACAAGGCAGCAGCTGGCTGCAATTGCAATACTGAAAAACAAGAGAACAGTTCGACCCTCAGATATTTACTATCCAAAGAGGGTAATGGGATCACTTGATTTCGTTGCCGTTGCTTGGATTTGGCAAAAAGAAACCTCCCATACCCATTGGCAGTTCCATGGATCACATTAGTCGACCACATGCTGATATTTTGATCAAAAATATTCTACCTCGATTGACACTGAGGGAAGCAACGCGAACCCGTGTTTGAAGTATTACATATGTTAGTCTCGCAGTGTTTGGGGAAGCTGAAAATTTTAGGCTATAATGCCTAGAGTTAAGAGGAAAATGACATCAAAAGTCTGGGGATATCTGCAAGAAACCTTGTCTCCTATAAGCATTATGGGGACGAGACAACAGCCCCGTCTTGCTGCAGTAGATGTTGGGGGGCTTTTTGCCTTCAATTATTAATTAGAAGGTAATCTTTCTGATCTTTCAAGCTGTCTTTATCAATGGCAGACTATCACATTGAAGCCTAAATACTGACACTTTTATACGGTAGCGTCCTAAATTTCCAGAAACTACCTGATACCAAGAAGATGCAGATGTCGGTGAAAACATTTGATAATGATGACACTCCTCTACACTATATCCTGTCTTTGATAGAAGCTTCTCCTTCATTACATCCCTTATCTTTATGTTTGTCGATTTTGGGCAGTGAATGTGGATTGTATGCTTTGTCTCCATCATGGAGTTTATTAGCCGCCCAGAACATCAACGGCTTAAGGTAGTGGAAATTGTCAGGTTTAATGTGTTTGCTTTTAATAAAGAATCCATCATGTGCTTCGCAGAGTGTGCTGAGTTCCTTCTGTTGAATTCTAACCTCATGAAGTGTGGCATGTGGTAGACTCGTCGGGGAAGCTGAAATCTTGTGTCCAATCTCTGAGGCTAAAGTTCCTCGAGTTGAAGGACAATCTCATGGAAAGTATTGATATATCTGAAATAAACGACCTTGTCTCCAGCGAGTATTATGAGGACAGGATAACTGTGATCTTTTAAGGACGTGGCTAGTCTTGCTGCAGTAGCTTTCAGTGGGCAACGTCAATGCTGTCATCTTTTTGAAGATTATCTTTCTGGTCTTTGAACCTTCCTTTCTCAATTAGAGACTTTGTACTCTGTTATATTCTTTTATGTTTAATATCTCCTTTGTAGCAGTTTATTCTGGGTGAAATTGGAAACTCTAAACGCTATTTTAACATATTGGATTACATGGTTAATGAAACAAATATAGTGTTTGTAATGCCCAGATTCATCTTAAAAAATCAGCAAGTGTTCGTATAAGTAAATAGAATGTTCACTGTGATTCTGACAGTGAAGGGTGCTTACCATTTTATGGTAGTTCTGAATGATGGTGTCGTCTGCTGAAAACCATTATTTGTACAAGTTTCTCAAGCATCAAAGCTGTAATCGGAGCTCATGGTTTAGAGAATAGACAGAGGAAAACAGAACAGACAGAGCATTTGTTAATAATGAATTCATGTAGGAATCACAACTATCATCACAACAGCCAGTCCTTGCAAGGTTGGTTAGCTCCAAGTTCACATGCTGTTAATGGATCGAGTCGAGGATAAGTCTGTTTTGAATTTTCTAGTGTTTGGAGAGAAAACTTGCTGCAAGAGTAAGAGAGGATGGTGTTAATCTTGTAAATTGTCCACAGAGGCATTCAGATTTTCCTCCTCACTATCCAAGGCAGAGTTCTGCAACAAGTTCTTCACCTATGGATAGCTCATATTATGATTGGTTCAGTAACAATGGATCGTCATGAACAAGTATAAGGGAGATTGATCAAGAATTTATTAAAGGTCATAACCCTTGAAACAAGAAATAATAATTGCTAAATTAAAGTTTCTTGCCTGAAATATAAAACTTACTGGTCTTAATTGTTAAACAACCTTTTTAATCTAAAAATTTAAATTTTTAGTTTTATATTTCATACTGATACAACAAAAGCTTAAATTTATAAATAATAACTTCTATAAGTTTCTTAAGAATTTTTATTTTGTTTATGATAAGCGTAAACATAAAGTTTGTAGAGAAAAAATAAGGATAAAAAAAAGTTGTTTTCTAATTGATTTTTTTCAATATCAGATTGATATTTATAAGGCACAACTCTTCAGATCAATATGTCCATAGAATTTTAAAAAAAACTTTTCAATCAAATTAACGAAATAACTTGAAAGAAGCTGTCATGTATAAGTAATTAAAATTAACTAATTTGAATATATATATATATATATATATATATATATATTCCCTTAAATATATAAATTTATTGATTTGGTGTCTCTTATATTATAAAGTACAACAAAACCTCTTATCTTTTCAATATGAAATAAAATTCTTTTTATTTATTTACCTAATATATAAGCTATTTTATGATAGTGAAACCACAATATATAATTTATATTATTTTTTAACACTAACTTACACTATTTGCATAGAAATTTAATATATTACCATTATAAACTAGTAGCCGATTGTGCATGCGTAAGATTCTGTTATAATTTTATTGATGTGAATATTATTGATAAATTATTCTACAAATTTTTGTAGTCACTTAAAATAATAATAATAAGAAGAAAAAGTAATATAACTCAAGCAAATATAATAATTTGTATAAATTTCAAATAAGGAGAAATCTGTGTCTATAAAGCACCAAAAACCTTTACCATAACAAACCGTTAATGGGCCCCGCACTGGCCGTTGGTCTTTCCCTCCATCTCTCCCTCATCCTAACTCACACGCTTGTCCCTCTCCGCAAGCCATTTCACAATCAAAACCAACCATTTCCAAACTCCATTTTTTTTCCCTCTCAAACCTAACCCTAACCCTCAATTCCAATTCCCATTTCTGCTTCATCATCCACCTATCATTCCCATTTTACCCTTTTGCTAGCCATGATTTGATCTTTTTTTAAAGCTTCCTATTGATTTTAATGCATGGACAAATAATGATGTTTTGACAACAGATCACAACAAGTTCTATCTTTTTTTTGCTGCATGGTTTTCTATGTTTTTGAGGAGGGAATCTAGTGGGATTTAATTTTGGATTTGAAAATGTCGAATTATGTAGATTACAATCAAAAGATTGATTATGTTTTCAAAATTGTGCTAATTGGAGATTCAGCAGTTGGAAAATCACAGTTTCTTGCAAGGTTCGCAAGAAATGAATTCAATGCGGATTCTAAAGCCACCATTGGGGTTGAATTCCAGACAAAAACGCTTGCTATGGATAACAAGACGGTCAAAGCACAGATTTGGGACACTGCTGGCCAAGAGAGGTATGCTTTTACTTTTCAGACACTTTCTTTCGATATTTTGTTGTTGTGATTCATATTAGATCACTTGCGATACGTGCTTGAGTATTATATATTTGAAGATTAAAAATCAGATTGGAAAATATGTGCTTCAATATGTTCCAGTCTAACATAGATTATGCTATGGTGGATCGAGTGAATGAGCTTACAATTGAAGAAATAAAATACGAGGGATTTCATGAATTCCTGTTTCTGATAGTCTGAAAATGAAGAGTATGCATAAGGTTTGGTTGGAGACAAAGAACCGAGACAAATATTCATTAAGATTCAAATGGTTGCTTTATATGAACAAGAATCACCTTTTCTCTTTCTCAAATTTTGACATTCATTCTTTTGGGGATCGGTTCCTTCTACTGTTTTCACTATCAAAACTCGAAGCAAATTCCTTTTCCTTTCGACTTCATATGTAAACACAGGAACATATGTGGGTGATGCTGCTTAATGAGGGAAGCTTGTTAGAGGATGACCATTTCACCATTCCCTTTTCTGTTTTAAACCCTTTTTCTTTTTTGTATGCCACCTTTCTCCTTGCTGTGTCCTGCTTCTATTTAGTTTGCACCTGCTTGAAGGTTGGTTTGGCATCAAATGCAGTACCATACTTCCGTTTTTTTCCTCTTATAGTAATCCAAACTCAGTAGCCATTAGGCTACAGATTCAAGATGCAGATAAATGAAGTGTCATGGAGGAGCATGCGGCTCGCCCCCTCAACAAACGACACTCAATTCTTACTTTACAAGTTGTTAAGCTTGAAAATTTATGATCTGGCTTTCGCATGGGAAAAAAAAATATAGATCTTACATTTTAGATTTCTTGAACACTTGCTATTATGGCTATATGAAACTCCCATTGGCATGACTTCTGTGGATGTATAAGTTCAACTGTCTGAAGTTTTCTACATCTCTGTCATTATTTCTCAGGACCTGTTTTTGTTATTCCTTCTGCATTGTGCCTTGTTTAAGAGAATCTAATCATACACACAGGGCATTCTATGCGACTCTCCAAATATCTTGACCAACACAGCCTTGATAAACATCTTAGTTCTTCTGTTTCTGTCCTTTTCACTTGAAGCTCTTTCACCCAACTTTCAGGAAACAATTGATGCTTTAAAAGTTCCTAATCTTGAAACAAAGTCTGATCTTTTTATTTGTATGGTATTGACACTGAACCCACTTGTTAAACAGTAAGAAATCAACAGTTCTGCAAGACCTATGGCCTTGTTTATTACATATCGAGGAACTTTCTCTCATTTAATTTGAAGCAATCCGGAATCCCGTTATCTGAGCATGGTTTGTTATGCCCACTAATACTAAAAGTGAAAAGCTTGACTGCCTGCTTTAACTGTTTGTTTGCTTCTGATTGGGTATCAATGTCTCTATTGACCTCGACCTTAACCCTGATTTAGGCCTAACACTGGCAGTTTGCTAACTGAGAGCTCTTCCATTATGTTTGTTGAAAGTTAAGACGATGTACGCTTAAATCTGAATTTGTGTGTGAACTGTTTCTTCTCTTCTGTCAGGTACAGGGCAGTGACGAGTGCATACTACAGGGGAGCAGTTGGTGCGATGTTAGTTTACGACATGACCAAGCGTCAGTCATTCGATCACTTGGCCAGATGGCTGGAGGAACTGAGGGGTCATGCTGATAAGAGCATTATCATCATGCTCATTGGCAACAAGTGTGACCTGGGAAGTCTTCGAGCAGTTCCAACAGAAGATGCAGAGGAGTTTGCTCAGAGAGAGAATCTCTTCTTTATGGAGACATCAGCACTGGAGGCCACCAATGTTGAAACTGCCTTTTGGACAGTGCTGACAGAAATATATAGGATAATCAGCAAGAAAACTCTTGCTGGCAATGATAAGTCGGATGGAAATCCAGGTGTCTTCAAGGGAACTAGGATTTTGGTTCCTTCACAAGCGCAGAATTCTGAAAAGAAGGGTTGTTGCATGTAATTCTAGTTTCCAATTTGGAAATTTGTTTGATTTTTGGAATGCTGTCTATTTTAGTCTCCATTTTTCGGAACAATGCTACATCTATTCTTTAGAAAGTGGATATCCTAATTATAACAAAAGCTAATGATGAGGGGAAATTATTGTAAATCAAGAGATATTTTATTATGGATTATAATAATAGTTTTATTTTCAATTTTTTTTATATATTTTCGCGAGATATTTCTTTCATTGTTTGTGTTTTTTTTTTTCCTTCTAACAATTAAAATGCATAATTATCCTATGTTTATTTGTTCCAAGCACCTTGGATCAGACAAGGATTGACAGACCCAAAGCTCTCGGGTCTCGCTTGGCCAGACCCGAGGAACTTGGGTGTGGCACGGCCGAACCCCATGCCTGACAAGAGTGTTAGATCCAAATTACTTGGGTTTGGAAGATGATGTCATTCCCAAAAAACGTTGGTCATATTATTATTATTTTTATTCTTATTAAATTTGAAAAAAAAATTATCATTATTGAAAAAAAACCACATATTTGATTTGAAGGGTAAAAGCTATAAGAACTTGGGTCAGACATGTTTAATAATAATAATAATATTATTATTATTAATAATTTTTTAAAAAAATATTATTACTATTGGAAAAAAAATCATAGATTTGATTTGAAGGGTAAAATTAAAAATTATTATTGTTGTTGTTATTCTTTTCATTATTGTTAATATAATTTATATAATTATTAATAAATTTGAAAAAAAATATTATTACTATTAAAAAAAAATAGAAATAAAGTCATACTTGAGTTTGGCACGGCCACACCCCAGGAACCAGGATCTGGCAGGGATGCCACACCCAAGTGACTTGGGTCTGGAAGGGAACGCTAGACCTAGGGAAGGGGCGCCAACCCAAGTAACTTGGGCCGCCAGACCCATGTCTCTTGAGCCTGGCATAGCCGTCAGACCCAAGTTGCTTGGGTTTGTTATAGCTGTCAGATTCAAAGGGCTTAAAACATTCTCTATACTTTTAATATTTTTTATATTTTAAAAAAAATTTATATTGACCCGCTACGGAACGTGAGCCAATATACTAGTAGTATCTAAATAGAGTGGTGACCTCCGCAGTCTAATTTTTTTTTAACTTATAAAAGAGATGCTCAGGTAATGATAGTGTTTTTTTTTTTAAAAAAAAATTGATACATGAATCATGAACTTGAATGGATTCAATAACATCTATTAATCTGATTTAAATAGTAGGTAATGATAGCGGTTGAATTAGAAAAAATCATTTGGCAACAATTAAATAAAAAGGAGCCACTAATATCATACTCAGAATAAAAAAAGAAGAAGAAAATATCACTGAAAATTCAATGTCACTCCACTATGGATATCGTCCACCACCAAAAGAGTTTATTGAGAAAAATTGCATAATGACATCGAAAGAAGTTGCATGGGAAAAACGTTATTTAAAAAAATAAATTTAACAAATAAAAATAAATTAAAAGACTTGAGATAACTCAATTAAATAAATAAAATAAAGGACATAGAAAGCAGAAAAAAATAGATCCCAGTCTCCAATTAAATAAATATTGAAAGATGAAACTGGAAAAAAATATTAACTAGAAAAAATGAAAAAAGAAAAATCCCGGACGAACCTCCTAAAGCTAGGTTAATTTTAAAAAATTACAACTTGTAAAATCCTAGACAGGGGTTTAACCAAGAAACTCAAATCCAAACTAATTAAATCTTGAAGGATGAAATCGAGTAAAAAAAAAATAGCTATATACAATTTTTACAAAAAAAAAAACAATGAAAATAGTGAAGATAAAATCTAATAGGAAAAAAAAATGGAGGGTGAAATGGCAAGAAAAAGGAATTCAATTCTAAAAATTATCTCAGATTACATAAATAGCAATTAAAAGAATGAAGATCAAATTTGATAAAGTAGAAAATTAAACGAGGATGAAATTGAAACAAAACTCTATTTTAATAAATTATTTCAAATAAAATAAATAATAACTAAAAGAATAGAGACCAAAAAAGAAAGAAAGAGAAGTTTAGCGGTTGATTTGAAAAATTTGAGGGCAGAGCACAAACACTGAGTAGTACAGAGAAAATAAAGAAGAAAAAAAAGAGATGATCGACACCAAATAGAAGGTCTTTTCAGTGCACGCGCTGCTGGGTGATGGAAAAAATACCGAGATGAATCAGATGTCACCTTAAAACAACCTCTTTAGCCGCTAAAATCAGCCTCACACGCCGTTTGAAGACGACGGAGCGACTAACATGCACATCAACATATTTTTTTTCTAAATACTTTTCATTTATTAAAGAACTAAATTTTCTCTAGTCTGACCCAACAATAACAAGGAAACTAGTAGCGCAATGATAAACATACCCTTTAACCTAAGGTAAATCATTTAAACTTTATGGGCAATTATGTTTTTTTATTGTGCTTATCAGAAGAAAAAAAATGAAAACACCCCCAACATTAATTAAAGTTTTTTTTTATTATTATAAGGGCAAATAAGTTATTTTACTATACATTTTGATATGAAAATAAAAAAAACAACCCTTTATGAAAGCCTAGCAATTTCTTACTTTTAAAAGTATTTATGTTATTTTACTATGTAATTAAAAAGTAAAACACCCGTTAATTTTAAAATACCAAAATGGTTCTATTACAAATATAATTTAGCATATAAGTTTTTTTTAAAAAAATTTAAGATGATAAAAACACTATTTTATCCACAATACATTATGTCTACATAGCAATATTTGTAAAATGTTTTATAAAAATATACAATGTTATAACCACGAGGTCATTATTTGGGGTGTTTGAGATGCGTGCTGTTTTTTAAAATAATCTTTTTTATTTAAAAGTATATTAAAATAAGATTTATTTTAGATTTTTTTATATCAACACATTAAAAATATTATAAAACAATATAAAAAAAATATAAATTTAATAAAGTTTCACTTCTAAAAGCATTTAAAAATAGAAATAGAAACTGTGCCACACACTCTTATCATCATCTTCATGGAATATATGCTTATGTAACATATAAATTATGAAAAATCATTAGATATGTAAGGATTTTTTTTTATTTTTTCTAATAAAAATACACGATCTATTATAAAAATAATTCATATATCTTATATTTTTGTAAAAGTAATGTATAATTTGATCACAAGTTTCACATTTGTGTGGGCTCACAATTTAGTTTGACCCAAAAACCATCTCTTCAGTCATGGCCCAATAACGAAGCCCAACGTTAGGGGCAGAAACGTAACTGCAAGTATCCCGCCGGTGGACAAATTTCAAAATTTGAGTAACACGTGCCTGAAAAGTTTTAGATGCAGAAAAATTTCACCTGCTCTAAGACCGCCCATATTTCATTTCAAAAGAATTTGCCAATATCTCTTCTCTCGCTAACGAAGCTCTCTCTCTTCTTCTTTACACTTGCAGAGATACCAAACACAGCCCCTCTTCCCTCATAAAAAAGAAGCACCGAAACCCTAGTGTTTCTTGCCTTTCAAAGGTAACAACCAAGCAAACAAGAAACTCTTCTCATTTCTCTGTTATTTCATTTGGGTTCCATTGAAATGTTATTTTGTTATCTGGGTTGTTGGAGATTTATCATTTTATAGCAGAAAAAAATCTGGTTCTCGTTTTGTTATTTTACTTGTTAATGCCTTTATCCTGGTTTCTTTGGATTCTTATTCTTCTTTTAAAATCAGCGGTATGGATTTTAAGACAATGTTATTTCCTCGAGTGTGTCGCTGGAGATTTCTTGTTTCATGAAAGAAATTGAATTTGGGTCTGAATGATGATAAACTGGGAGCTTTCTCGGGAAATGGGAGGTTTGCCCGGAAAATGTGGGAGATCTCTGTTTCTTTTATTTTTTGTTTCGTTTGCAGTGAAAGAAACCCTAATTTTCCTGGAAAGTTTTATTTTCTGAGAAAAGGAGAGTGGGTTTTATAGTTACCCCAGATTATTCATTTTCTTGAAATGATAAATGTAAACCTTAGGCTTAGGTTCTTTATTGTATCCAGTAAATGATTTTGCATCTCTCTTCAATGATCAATGTAACAAAACCGTGTTTGATTATTCTCTTGTTATTTTTCCGAGAAAACCTTCATTTTCTCGTGAATCTTTACATTTTCATGGAAAGTAAGTGGGTTCTCTTTGCACAAATCCGAGATCTCTGTTTTCTTTGAAGAATCAAACTCGTTTTCTCTTTTGTAAATTAAACTTGTGTAATATTCTATTTTACTAGTCAATCTAACAGAAGCTTGGTCAAATTTTCTCAGTTAAAAATGCCGGTATCAAGAGATAGATTGTCAAGCCCAGTAGACATAGCTGCACTCTTTGCTGCTCGAAGACAATCAAGGATTCTTGGTGTCTATCAAGACCAGCCAGAACTTGACATGGCGCTGTTTGGTTCTCCTAGACCAAACGCAGCAACAAGAACTCAAACAGTGGGTGCGGGTACCATTGCTGTGCGTGGAAGAGGTGGTTTGGGCACTCCAAGGGGCCGAGGTGGCCGGACTACATTGGGCAGAGAAAATATTCCTCCACCTGGGAGTGCCCGAAGAGGAAGGGGTCGTGGATCAAATAGTGTGTTACCTGCCTGGTACCCTAGGACTCCTCTTCGTGATGTCACTGCTGTTGTTAGGGTAATTATTTTTTTTTTCGTGTTGATTGGTTATAATTTAATTGGGAAAGTTTGGTTTCAAAAGAGCAGCGATGTTGAAGTGCATGGATCATTCTTGACAATATTGCTACTATAAATTTGCTTTTCTTATATTCAGGCTACCTGTCTAGTTTTGATTCCGAGGAATATAAAATATATGGCTTTCATGTAATTGAATTTTCAAGAAACCTTGGTCTTTGCATGAAATGGAGGAAAAGATTTGTGCCGGTTTCTTTCAAAACAATCAATGCTATGATATCTGGTGTGTATTGAGTACTGAGTGGAACAGACTACTGGATAAACTTCTGCATGTTCTATATGGTTTCATTTCAGTCCCTGCAGAGTGAAGTGAAATGTGTGTGGGGGTCTCTATTCCCCCTGTCACTGCGGCGGGATGGGCTGCTCTCAAGTCTGTGTCCTAGGTTTTTAGATCAATTCGCATGCGTGTTTTGTCAAATTGGTCATAGAACAGAATCTTACTGGTTTTGAATAAAAATCCCCATTGTCCAACTCGAGTGCCCACGTTAAATGGGCTGTCAAATAATGCACACTGCCTTGTTGACAAAAGGCCAACTCATTCTCTAATCTCAGAGGCTTCAACTGGGAACCTTTATTGACCTGTTATGGTTCAAGTAACCACCAATGTTGCTGAAATAGAGTTCATGGGTTTTGGTTTTGTTTATTTTCCTCTTCAACTAATGTTGGGGAAATTCTTTGATCAGGCCATTGAAAGGAGAAGGGAACGCTTGGGAGGAAGTGATGGCCTAGAAATCAGGAGCCCAATGCCTCAAGTCCGAATGAATCATGACTCTTCTGAGGCAACACCAGTTGCTCATCTCGAGCACAGCAACAGGATTATGTCCCCAAAACCAACTACTGCAGTCAAGGGCTGTTCTTCTACCATTGGTAAAGTGCCGAAAATTTTGCAGCATATTACAAACCAAGCCTCTGGTGATCCAGACTCTCTAACACCCCAGAAGAAACTCCTTAACTCAATTGACACAGTTGAGAAAGTAGTGATGGAGGAGTTGCGAAAAATGAAGAGGACTCCTAGTGCTAGGAAGGCTGAGAGAGAGAAAAGAGTTCGAACTCTTATGTCAATGCGGTGATTGGTCATCTTCTGATGATATTTCCACAGTATTCTATGGTAAACCAACAGGAGGAATACAGTCACTACCTTCGGTGACAACCTGTGCAGTGACTTTGATCATCGTCTAGTTATATCATTGTGCATCGAGATTGATCATCTTCTGGTGATATCCTTGTGCATAGATTGATCATCTTCTTGTGATATCTTTTCAGGGAGTCTTGTACTTATTGGCAGACGGCTCTTAGATTTCAATTTTGCTAGTGAAAGATTGCTTCCGGGCAATCTTTCACCAGCGTTCCCTTCATTCTCATGAAGGTTTTACTGTTGTTCCTTCATTCGTTTGAAGGTATGTAGGACAAGGGCTACGTATTTGTTGACTGATGTACATAGGTTAGAATACCAGGTATAGCACTCCTGTCTTTTGCCTATGATCTATTACTTCCTATTGTAATATTGAAACAGTTCTGAACAGTTGAATTCTATCATTTTATGGTAATTTGTAGATGGATAAAGTACAATAAATGTGGTTTTGCCTTGTTCTAGTTACATGTTATGTTAAGCTCGTATAGTGGGCAGCTTCTTGGGCCATTCTTTACGGGCCTCTATCGACAAGAGACCCGACATCTCCGATTTACATTCCAGAGTTAAAGATTCCAAGAATAAAAATATGCCTTTCTTTTCTGAAAAGTTGTTTTTGAAAAACTAACTTTTCTATATTTGTTTATTGTTAGAAGTTTTTTTGAAAAATATTTTTCTTTTATTTTGAGTGGAAAATATTTTCTGAAAATTATGAAAAATTTAAAAATATTATATTATTTGCTGATTTTATCAAATTTGGTCTTTAAATTTTTTATTGCTATATATATTTTGTTTTGAATATTTATTTTTTAATTTTATCCTTTAAAATTTAATTTTTATATTAATTTTAGTTTTTATTTTTATAATTGTTATTTGCTTTTCCCTTATTATTTTTTAATTGAAATTTTTTATCTATCAAATTTGGTTCTTATTCTTTTGATTGATACTTATTTTATTTGAAATAATTTATGAAATGTTAATTATTATTATTTTAATTTCTTCATCTTTCAATTTTTTTTTTTTTAGATTTGATCTATATTATTTTGATTATTATTTATTTTATTTGAGATAATTTATGAAATTATATTTTTTTTTTCAATTTCATTCTCATTCAACTTTTTAATTTGTAAGATTT
>Ga0307515_10006086_pt1 | contig 24265 bp, 6 predicted proteins | sample 17_EM_MG_FD_194513 | JGI IMG/M metagenome (GOLD analysis project Ga0307515, IMG submission 194513) | Populus trichocarpa ectomycorrhiza microbial communities from riparian zone in the Pacific Northwest, United States - 17_EM | ecosystem: Host-associated > Plants > Roots > Unclassified | place... | reverse complement strand
GAACACGACGCGCGGTCCATCGAAGCTAAAGAAGAAGATATTTTCTCCGAGCGGTACCTGCTCAAGCGGCCGCTACTGGATTGCATCACGCGTGAGCGGCCCGTGGTCCTGCTGATCGATGAGATCGATCGCGCGGACGAAGCGTTCGAGGCCTATCTGCTGGAGTTGCTGTCGGACTTTCAGTTATCGATTCCGGAGCTGGGCACGATTCGCGCGCGGTCGCGCCCTTGGATCGTGCTGACGAGTAACGGCACGCGGGAGTTGTCCGAAGCTCTGCGCCGCCGCTGCCTGTATCACTATGTCGAGTATCCGTCGTTCGAGAAGGAACTGCTGATCGTCGAGACACGGGTTCCGGAGGCACCGGCGCGTCTCGCGCGGCAGCTTGTGGAATTCGTGCAGTCTCTGCGCCAGACAGACTTGCAGCGCCGTCCGGGCATCGCAGAAACACTCGACTGGGTCGCGGCCTTGCTTCGACTCGACATCGATGCGTTGGATGCCGCGACGCCTGAGGCACTCCTCGACACACTCGCCGCGCTGCTCAAGACCCGTGCCGATCGTGCCGCAATGACATCGGACGTGGTTCAGAGGATGGTGGCCGCATGCTGAGCGCCGGCCCCTCCCAGTTCGCGCGCCATGGCGGGCCGCAAAGCACAAGTGACCGCGTGCGCCATGCCGTCGAAGGTGGTGGGCCGTCCAGCGACCCGCCGACGCTCGATCAAATACTGCTCGCGCGGCTCGCCGGCTTCGTCGCGTTCCTTCGTGAAAACGGCTTTGTTGTCGGCGTTGATGATTCAGCAGCGCTTGTCGATACGGCTAGCCGCATCGGTATCCTCGATTCCCAGCTCCTGCGCTGGTCCGCGCGAGCGTTGATCTGTCGGCGCGCCGGAGATCTGCAACGCTTCGATGAGCTCTTCGATGCGTGGTTCTTGCCGCCGAATCGGCGCAAGTGGGTCGAGAGCCGGGGCGGTGGCCGGGGAGCGCTCGGGAACAGCTCTGCGACCGCTAACGGCGCCGATGAAGGCAGCCCAGCCTTGCAGGACAACGGCGCGGGCACACAGGAGCCCGAAGGCAGCACGGCGCGACAGGGCGCGAGCTTCGCCGAAGCTTTGGCTGAGATGGACTTCAGACATCTGCATCAACCAGAAGAAGTACGCGCGCTCGAAGTGTTGATGCGCCGGTTGGCGTTGCGGCTTCGCAAGCTCACACTGCGCCGCGAACGCTCCGGAGGCGCACGTCGTATCGATTTTCCCGCCACCAGTAGACGGAGTGTGAGTCACGGCGGAGACCCCATCGAGCTGGCATTCCTCGAGCGCCGCCGAGTGCCGCCGCGGCTGGTACTGCTGCTCGACGTCAGCCGTTCGATGAATCTCTACAGCTTCTTTTTTCTGCGGCTCGCGCGCGCACTGCAGGGTGTGCATTTGAGCACGCGAGTGTTCATTTGGCATACGCGCTTGTCGCCGGTCACCGAAGCGCTGCGTGATGCGGATCCGTGGCGAGCGCAAGAGCGCTTGCAGCTCCTTTCGGCTGGATGGGCGGGCGGGACGCGCATCGGTGAATGTCTGGGCCAGTTTGAGCGCGAGTATGGCCATACGCTCAACAGCCGCACTGGTCTCGTTGTCGTAAGCGACGGCTATGACACGGGCGAACCCGAATTACTCGCCGGTGTTATGCGCCGGCTTCGACGGCGTGTGCGCCGCGTGATCTGGCTCAATCCGCTCGCAGGCCGCGACGGCTATTTGCCGCTCGCGCGCGGCATGAAGGCCGCATTTCCGTACATCGATCTGCTGGCGCCCGCGCACAACCTCGCGACGGTGGATCGTGTGTTGCCGCGGCTCGTGCTCGCATTGAGATGAGAGGAGGGCACGATGACATCGTCAGACTTGGTCAATCTCTCTAGTGAGCTTTGCCAGCGAGGACAAGCTCATGCGTGGGTCACTGTCGTCGCCGTGCAGAAGCCGAGCTCCGCTTATCTCGGTGCGCAGGCGATTGTCGAAGCGGATGGCTCAATGCACGGTTGGATCGGCGGAGGGTGTGTTCGCGGAGTGGCGCTCGCCTCAGCATTGCGCACGCTTGCCTCTGGTATTCCACAACGCATTCGACTGAGTAACGCAGGCGACGGCGATGATGCTGTCGATGTTCGGCCGATGACCTGCGCCAGCAATGGAGAGGTGGAGTTGTTCATTCAGCCCGTCGAAATCGCGCCGCGGCTTCGGGTGTATGGCGCTACACCGGTAGCGAAGGCCGCCGCTTTAATCGCGCGCCAGTCCGACTTTGATCCATTGACCGATGATGAGGCGGCGGATGCGGCCGGAGAGCAGCCGATCTCCGTAGTGGAAAGCTACGCGCTCGTTGCAACACAAGGCGATGGAGACGAGGCGGCGCTCGAACACGCCCTGCGCTCACCGGCGTGCGCCATTCTGCTCATCGCCAGCCGGCGCAAAGCGGAACGATTGCGCGCGGCGATGGCGTCGCGAGGTATTTCCATAGAGCGGCTCGAGTCCGTTCACGCGCCCGCCGGACCGGACATTGGCGCGGTCACTCCGAATGAGATTGCCTTGGCCGCGATCGCCGGCTTGGTCGCGCTGCGTCGACGGCCGCACGAAGCAAAGTCATCAACCGAATCGGCAAAGCCACCGGCGACCGAGACGTCAGGAAATGCGACCGGTTACATCAACCCAGTTTGCGGTGCTGTGGTCGACCCCGCTCGGGCAATGAGCAGTGTGACAATGGACGAACAGACCCACTATTTCTGCTGCGTCGGTTGCCGCGCCGAGTTCGACCGAAACCCGGAGAAGTATTTGGCGATTGGCCGCTCACTGCGAGAACCTGCCCGAAACAAGACATCGTGAGTCAATGGCGGCACTGCGCTCAGTTCTGCCAATTCACCGTCACAGTAACCGTGCCGCTCGCGGGAGAAGTGAAAACATGATTGGCGCCGCCTTCCCACACCACGGTGCTCGGGCCCTTGCGGATGAATTTAAAGTTGATCACGCTGGACGCCGGCACACTCACATCGGCATACCATGTCGGGTAGCTGTAAACGACTTGGTTGAACAGCGGGCCGAAGGGTGCGTCCGAGCTCCAATTGGTCAGCTCATACTTGTCGCCCGTTAGATAAATGTTTTCTCCTGGCGACGTAAACGCATTGTTGACGACGAAACGCGCCGTCACTTGCGCACCGGTCAGCACCTGAAAATTGCTATACGGGTTACTGGTCACCGAGCTGGCAGTTCTGATACTGACACCATAAGTGCCGGGTGCAATGCTTGGAACAACTGCCGTGATGTGCGTGTCTTCCCATTGAGTGATGCTGGCGCCGCTGACTGATGTCGTGCCAAAGAGAACGGTGCCCTTAGTCGAACCGAACCCGCGACCGTCGATGGTGACTGTGTTCCCCGCACGCCCGACCATCGGCCCAACGTGAGCGACGGTTGGCGTGGTGATCGATGTGGTGAATTGCCAGACCCCAACCGCGCCGGGCGCTAAGGCGAACGTGGGCACCGCGCCGCCGGAACCGACCGTGATGTTGTTGCCGGCGAGTAGACCGCTGAGTTGATCGGTGTAACTACCGGTGGGTAGCGCTGTAATCAGCCCGCTGATGCTGGCTGAATTCGCAAGGTCACGATTGATCGCGATGAGCGCGACGTTAGATCCGAACTTGCGCTCGTAGATGTAGACATTGCTATTGACCCAGCGTTGCTGAGTGCTGCCGTACGCAATAGCTGGATTGGATTTACGTAACGGCGCCAGTGCTTGCACCACGCCGTAAGCCGTGGTGGCCGTGTTGAACGATGTCATCTTTGCGCGGTTAGTTGGGTCATCCGGACCCGTCATGTATTGCTCGGTACCGTAGTAGATGGCCGGCACGCCACGTGATGTCAATGTAAACGCGAGAGCTTGCTCGAGGGGTCGCAGGCTTGAGCCTGTGGCCTGAAAGCGCGCCATGTCGTGGTTGTCGATGAAAATGACCTGATCGTTGATCTGGTTGTACTCGCTAGCCGTGCTGACGATCATCGAATTCAGGCCAGTCATGTCTCTTGTCCGGTCCTTGAAGACTTGCCGTACCGTTTGCGCGTATTCGAAGTCCAGCAGGCTCATGCCGCTGTTGTTCGCATGGAAGTAGTTCGCGGGATCGACTTCAGACGGCGCCAGGAACCACTCCCCAAACGAGAACACGGGTTTGTAACCGACGATCCACGCCATGAAGCTCTTCTGCCAGCCGAATGGCATGTGCTTTACGGCGTCGAGGCGTATGCCATCGATACCGAGATCGAGCCATAATTTTATGGCGTCTTTGAAGTATGTATCGACTGCGGAGTTGTTATGGTCGATGTCCGCAAGATCGAACAGATTCCTATAGATGCCGTCCTCGAGCGTCGAAAAGTCCGTGCCGCCAGAGTGGTGAAAGAAGCCGCCCGGATCCGACGAATAGCTGCTCAGGTGTGTGCCGTTGTTCTTCAACACGCCGTTCTCGGCGAAGGTGGAGTCCGTTTGCGATGCCGGAGAAGTGTGATTTGGAGCGAAGTCGATAATGACTTTGATGTTGTGATTGTGCGCTGAGGTGATCAAGTTCGTGAAGTCACTGAAGCTACCGAACGCGGCGTTAGTGCGCTTGAAATCTCGAGCCCAGTAGCCGTGGTAGGCGACGTTGTTGACCCCGGAGTAATTGATGATCGCGGTGATATTTTCCACCGGCTGTGAGATCCAGATCGCGGTGATTCCCATGCCGGTCAAATAGCCGTTCTCGATCGCGTTCTGAATTCCTTTCCAGTCGCCACCACAGTACAACTTCAACTGTACACAGCCACTGCTGAAGGCAGCGCCGCCCGGATTGTTCGCCGCATTGCCATCGATAAACCGGTCCGTCACGATCTGGTAGATCACGTCGGTGCTTAAGCTTGCCTTGTTGGCGACAGCCGTGTCCGGCGCGGCCAGCGTATGGCCCGCAATGCAAGCCGCAAACAGTGCAGCAGCCCAGCGCGCCAGCGACAAGTGAAAGGTCTTTCGTGAGGTACAACTTTCAGTGGCGTGAATCATTCGTCATCTCCCCGACATTCTCCGGCGACTGATGCTCCGGCTGGTCTTTCGCGAGGAATGAATTCCATTCCCCGAGTGCAAGCGTGCGTATAGCACGGCGATTTGTTCGCGGACAATCGCAATGGCCGCCGCTGGCTTATGAATTCGTATGCATTGCATTACGAAGAACGGATGCGGCGCCGCGGAGCACCACGCGCCCCTTTTCCCAATCGCGTTGAGCATGTATAGGTCGCGCACAGCAGGAAGTTGAATCGTGCGCGTACCCATGTTCCCCTGGTTACCAGTCTGCCATCATCTGCGGCACGCACTACCCCAAAGGACCGCGCATGAGCTCACCTGGACCTATCCGCCGTGAAGTCGGCACTTTCGCTCTGATGCTGACTGGCTTAGGTTCGATCATCGGTTCAGGCTGGCTTTTCGGAGCATGGCGCGCCGCTGGCCTTGCCGGTCCGGGCGCGGTGTGGGCTTGGGTGCTCGGCGCCGTCATCATCATGACGATTGCGCTGACGTACGCGGAGCTCGGCGCTATGTTTCCCGAATCGGGCGGCATGGTCCGCTATAGCCATTACTCGCATGGCTCGCTCGTCGGGTTCGTGGGTGCCTGGGCAAACTGGATCTCCATTGTGTCCGTGATCCCGGTCGAAGCCGAAGCATCCGTGCAATATATGGCCTCGTGGCCGTATCAGTGGGCCCACGATCTTTTCGTTCATCTCCCGGATGGGCAGGGTGAGCTGACTGCCCCGGGTCTCCTCATTGCAGCCGGTCTCGTGATCGTCTATTTCCTAATTAACTTCTGGAGTGTGAAGCTCTTCGCACACTCCAACACGGCGATTACGGTGTTCAAGCTCGTCGTGCCGGCCGCAACAGCTCTCGCGCTCATCGCAAGCGGTTTTCATACGTCGAATTTCGGGGTTGGAGCGCATGGCGAACAGCATGCCGTCGATTTCGCGGCTGTACTCACCGCCGTGGCAACTGCCGGCATTGTCTTCAGCTTCAATGGATTTCAGAGCCCCGTGAATCTGGCCGGCGAGGCGCGCGATCCGGCGCGAAGCATTCCGATCGCAGTGGTGGGATCGATCTTGATCGCGGCCATCATCTACGTGCTTTTGCAGATTGCCTTTCTGGGCGCGGTGCCTCCCGAGATGCTGGCCAAAGCCGGCTGGCAGGGCATCGACTTCCGATCCCCCTTTGCGGAGCTTGCACTGATCGTGAACCTCCACTGGCTCGCGATTCTGTTGTACGCCGATGCGTTCGTCAGCCCGAGCGGCACCGGCATCACGTATACAGCGAGCACCGCTCGGATGATCTATGGGATGGAGCGCAACGGCACACTGCCTCGCGTGCTCGGTAAGCTGCATCCGTTGTATGGCGTTCCCCGGCCGGCGATGTGGTTCAACCTCGCGGTCTCCTTTCTGTTTCTGTTCTTTTTCCGAGGTTGGGGCACGTTGGCCGCAGTGATCTCGGTTGCGACCATCATTTCGTACATGACGGGTCCTGTGAGCGCGATGACACTGCGCCGTACGGCCGAAAGGATGCATCGGCCGCTGCGCCTCATCGCGCTCCCGGTGATCGCCGCGTTGGCGTTCATTTTCGCGACCGAGCTTTTGTATTGGGCCACCTGGCCGCTGACCGGTGAAATCATTCTACTGATGGCGGTTGCGCTGCCGATTTACCTCTACTACCAGGCAAAGCAGGGTTGGCCGGATTTTCAGCGCCAATTGCGCGCAGCGTGGTGGCTGATCCTTTATCTACCCACTATTGCGGCGGTCTCGTGGGCGGGCAGTGCGAAGTTCGGCGGCCGCGACTATCTCACGTGGGGTTGGGATCTGCTCGCCGTCGCTGCGTTGGGACTGGTCTTCTTCATTTGGGGCGTCAAGTCGGGATGGAACACGCCGGCGGTGGAGCAGGCTCATATCGATCACGGCGGCATTGCCACTGAGGCATGAAGTTGAGTCAGACGAAGCTCGCACATCAGCGCGTTCTATTTCAACAGGGCGAGCTCGATTGCGCCCGCCATCGCTTCCATCCCCGCATCATTGGGATGCAAGTGATCTCCACTGTCGGTCGCCGCGCTGAAACGAGAGGGGTGTTGAGTGTCGCGAGTTGCGGCGTCGAAGTCTGCGACGCCGTCAAACTGTTTGCCGTCGCGGATCCACTGATTGACGGTCTGGCGAATGGTTTCGCCCTTCGCTGAAGCGTAATTGGCACCTTCGTACGGCGTGAGGGTCGCGCCGATGATCTTGATGTTGTGGTCGTGCGCCCGAACGATGAGCTGTTTGAGTCCGGCAATGATCTCTTCAGCCGTGACCTCGTCGGATGCGATGTGCGGACGGCCCCAGCGGCCGATATCGTTGATGCCAATGAGCACGATGACGTGAGAGACGCCGCTCTGTGCCGTGACATCGCGGTCGAATCGCGCGAGTACGGCGGGGCCGGTATTGGGGTTTAGCAGTCGAGCCCCGCCGATACCTTCATTGAGCACGCCAGTCTGTGCAAAACGCTTATCTGCCGCGAGACGGCGCGCGAGGAAATCCGGCCATCGACGATTGGTGTCGCGAGTGGATTGTGCGCCGTCGGTGATAGAGTCGCCCAGCGCGACGACAGCGTGAGCTGTCTTATCCGCTAGCACATCGATGCCGCTTAGAAAATAGGTGGAGGCTTGGGTGATCGGGTTCTCAAGCGCCGGCGCATGCACTGTGTTGCCATAGGTTTGATACTGCGTCTGTCGCGCATCACCGTGATACGTGACACTCCCAACGTCTTGCTTCGGCAGATACAGACTAACCGCGACATCGGATAGTGCCGGCACACTCCAATCTACCGGGTCGCTGATGAGCGTGGCGCCAGCGGGAATCTTTGCGGAAGCGCGTCCATCGAACGTGAGTGCGTGATCCGTATCGGCCTGAATCCCACCGTTGCCGATGCTGAGCGCGATCGCAGCCGGACCGATTTCCAGCGGCACCGAACCGAATTCGTTGGAGAAGCGGACTCGAACCTGTTTGCCGCCAATGGAGACGTGCGCGATTTGCCGCAACGTCACGTCAGCCACCTGATTGCGTCCAGGTTCACCTTCATAAACCGATGTGGCCCAAGTGCCGACCCATCGGCTCGCTTCCCCGGCAACTGTAGCGAACGATGACAGCAGGCTGCTGACGCCCAGAATAACAACCACACCCAGCTTCAATCGCGACTCCGTTCGTTTCATCTGCATCAGGCTCCCTAAATTAATTGAATCGGCACCCGTTGGTCTCGGGGTTAAAGCTTCTCGGACATTCCGATTGCCGATCATAAATGCGACCGCGCGCGAAAACACTTTTCATTTTCCTAGCCGGAATGGTTATCTTTTGACTCTAGTGGTTCGAGTCGAGTTTGAACTTGCCGCTTCCCTCTCCTCGTCAGACAGCATGAGCAGGTGAGGGCGAGGGGTCGCACGGTCTTACGCGAAGACGCGACTTAGAAGTTCGTGCTCTCCACGACACGTAAGAAAGCTCTTCGCGTCTAACCCCACGACGCCTGCCACGCTGCTTACGCAATAAGTACTAAACGCAACTGCTGCTTTTATGTGATGTGCGCCTCGGATCGTACAAGGCACTCACTGCATGTAATGCGACATAGTCAAGAACAGAGAACTAGAAGATGTTTCGTGGAACGAAGTTCGAGAAGCGCGCATTCAACGCATCCTCCCCGTTATTAGACATATTGATCTATGTCTGTCTGCTCAGAGCTCTTACCCGGAAAGTGACTTCGCTTGCTCGCGATCGGCCCATGCCGGCGAGCGCGCTGCGTAAGCGTTTTTCCAGTGCTTGGATCGCTGTCGCGCTGCTGTCTTACACGGTGGCCTACGCACAAACTCCACCGGATGCGGGCGCGATACGGCAGCAGCTCGAACAGCAACGGCGCGCTCCTGCGCCGAAGGAAACGGCACCGCAGTTCGTGCCACCTCCCGCGATGGAATCGATGGGCGGCGCTACGATCACGGTGCGTGAGTTTCGTTTCACCGGAAACTCGCTGCTTACCGACAGACAACTGACGCCGGACGTTGCCAGCTTCGTCGGCAAGCCAATCGATTTGGCGGGATTGCAGAATGCCGCCATCGCGGTGGCCAATGCCTATCGTACTGCGGGTTGGATCGTGCGTGCTTACGTTCCTCAGCAGAAGATCTCGAATAACGTCGTCGTCATTCAAATCATCGAGGCGAGATTGGGAACCGTGCGCGTGGACGGAGAGGCCCCGCGAGTCTCCAGCTCTCGTCTGCGACGAATGGTGGAAGCGGCGCAGAAACCCGGCGAGTTGTTGAATGCGAATGCGCTCGACCGCAGTCTGCTGCTGATCAACGATTTGCCGGGCGTTGTCGCGACCGGCCGCCTGGCCCCCGGTCAGGAGCATGCACAGACCGATCTCGTGATCGAGGTCGTCGATGGCGCGCTAGTGAACGGCAGTCTCTCAGCGGATGACGCGGGCTCGCGATTTACTGGGCCCGAGCGCGTGATTGCCATGGCGAGCTTGAACGACCGTCTCGGCATAGGTGATCGCGCCGACGCGTTGTTGCTGCACAGTAGTGGCGCCGACTATCTCAGTCTGGCCTATGCATTGCCGATCGGCGTGCGCGGCTGGCGCGCCGGCATGAATGTTTCGCATCTTAACTATGACATCGTCACGGATGAGTTCGCCGAGCTCGATCCGCACGGAAGTTCGAACACCGTGGGTATCGAGGCGAGCTATCCATTACTTCGCTCGAGACTGAAGAGCGTGTATTTCATGTTCGAAGCGGACCAGCAACGCTTCGACAATAAGTCCGGCGCCGAGACCACGACAGATTACGCGGTGCAGTCCGCGAGCTTCGGTCTCTCGAGCAACCTGTTCGATAAATTTCTCGGCGGCGGCGCGACGACCGCCGGCATCGCGATCATAGTGGGCAGGGTCGATCTCTCAGGCTCGCCGAACGAAGCCGCGGACTCGCTGACGACGCGCACCGACGGCAACTTCGGCAAGTTGCATTACTCGGCATCGCGACTTCAGGCGCTCACCAATCGCATTTCGCTTTCCGCGGACATCCGCGGGCAGATCGCGAACAAGAATCTCGATTCTTCCGAGAAGCTGTACTTGGGTGGCTCCCAGGGCGTGCGCGCGTATCCGCAGGACGAAGCAGGCGGTTCCGAAGGCATGCTGGCCACCCTCGAGGCGCGCTTCAGACTGACCGCTAGTCTTGGCATCGCCGGCTTCGGCGACTGGGGCCGCGTGAGCATCAATCACGACAACGACTTCGCCGGAGCGGCCACGCGCAACGACGTGACGCTCAAGGGCGCGGGCGCTGCTCTGAATTGGGCGACGAAGTTCGGCCTGAATCTCAGCGCCACATATGCCCGCCGCATCGGTGACAACCCGAACCCCACCAGCGCTGGCGATGACCAGGACGGCACCTTGAAGAAAAACCGTTATTGGCTGCAAGCCAGCATGCCGTTTTGAGCACTTCCGCGCCTACCGCCTGAATCCACACTTTCCGCTTTGAACTGTCTGAGACCAATCTAATGCACAAACACGCAAGCATGAACCGCGTTTATCGACTCGTTTGGAACGAGGCTCTGGACGCGTGGATTGCGGTCTCGGAAATCACGCGTGGGCGCCGCAAGCGCAATGGTCGCCGCGCGGCCATCTTAGTTTCGCTACTAGGCCTCAATTCGCTCGGAGCGTATGCCACGCCGCCGGCACCCACGGAATTGCCGACAGGCGGCAAGGTGGTGGCGGGCGCCGCTACGATCTCGCCGGCAAGCACGCCCGACGCCGCAGTGCTGAATATCGATCAGGCTTCACAGCGGGCGGCCATCGACTGGAACACCTTCAACGTCGGCACCGCGGCGCAGGTGAGCTTCAATCAGCCGAATCAGAATTCCGCCACGCTCAATCGCGTACTCGACACGAATCCGAGCCAGATCTTCGGCAAGATCACGGCGACGGGCCAAGTTTTTCTGACCAATCCCAACGGCGTCTATTTCGGCAAGACAGCAAGTGTTGATGTCGGCGGACTCGTCGCAACCACACATGACGTCGACAACGCAGACTTCATGGCGGAAAACATCACACTCAACCGGAACGGCGCAACCGGTAGCGTCGTCAACGACGGCGAGATGCATGCGGCACTCGGCGGTTACATTGCGTTGCTCGCTCCGGAAGTTCGCAATGGCGGCATCATTGTCGCCAAGCTCGGCACCGTTGCGCTCGCGGCCGGCGAATCAATCACACTCAACTTCGACGGCACTCACCTTGCCGCCATTACGGTGCAACCTTCATCGATCGCCTCTCTGGTCGAGAATAAATCCGCTGTTCTCGCACCCGGTGGATTGATCGTTCTGTCCGCCAAAGCCGTCGACAGCTTGCAAGGCGGCGTCGTCCGCAATTCGGGCACGCTCGAAGCGACGGGGCTATCGAACCAGGGCGGTCACATCGTGCTCGAAGCGACGAGCGCAGTCGAAAACACCGGCACGATCAACGCCAATACAGGCATAGACGGTAGCCCTGCCGGCGCAATTGCCATCGATGCACCTGAAATCACGAACAGCGGTGCGGTGACGGCCGCTGCTACAAGCTCAGTCGCTCAGCAGATTGCGAGTACCGGGCCGACAGCCGGAGGTGCCATCACGCTGACCGGCCGAGCGATCGAACAAACCGATGCAGGAACGCTCGATGTCTCCGGGGTAACCGGTGGCAGCGTAAAGATCCAGGCGACAGACGATGTCACGATTGCAGGCACTGTCTCCGCGGCGGGTGTCGATTTCGCGAATTCGAATGAAGCCACTGATCCGTCTGCGCACGGCGGAACAGTCGCAATCAAAGCCGAACATAGCATTACGCTTCAGAGTGCCCAGATCGATGTATCCGGCGACGCACACGCCGGCGACATTGTCTTTCAGGGCGGCGGTATTCCAGTGCCAGGCGATCCGCTGCGCGAACTTCCGACCCTTGCGTTGCTCGGCGGCACGCAAGTACGCGCGTCGAGCCGGCGTGGGCAAGGCGGTAGTGCCACTTTAACAGGCCATCGCGTCGGCTTATTCGATGCTAGCTCGATCGATGCTTCCGGCGCGACCGGTGGTGGCAAAGTATTCGTCGGTGGCGGGTTTCACGGCGAAGATCCATCCATCGCCAACGCACAGCAAGTAGTCATCGCGGACGGCGTGCGTATCGACACGAGCGCTACGCAGTCAGGCGACGGCGGCAATGTCGTAGTTTGGTCCGATGGATTCACGGCATTCGCCGGCGACATCGTGGCGCGCGGTGGCGCTGATCAAGGCGCGGGCGGGTTCGTAGAGGTATCAGGCAAGGGCTCGCTGCAATTCGTGGGCAGCGTCGATGCGGGAGCCTCCCATGGAACGGCCGGCACGTTGCTGCTGGATCCAACGAACATCACGGTGGACTCATCCGGTCCCGCAACACTCTCCAGCGACACGCTTGCGTTCGCGACCAACGCATCGACTGATAGCTTCATTGCGGCATCGACGATCACAGGTGTGACGGATGGCGGCTCGAGCGTCACGCTTCAGGCAAACAACGACCTCATCATTAACAGTGCGATTGCTACGCTCGGAGGCGGCGCGGGTGGTGCGCTCATATTTCAGGCCGGCCGTAGCATCACCGTCAATGCGGCTGTGCTTTCGGATAATGGTGCAATCAATTTCACCACTAACGACTCCGCCGCCAACGGCACCTATCGCCAAGCCGGGACAGCTGCCTTCACGAACAACAGCGTCATCGATGCCGGTTCCGGAAACGTTTCGATCACGATGGGCACGTTCGCCGGCACGTCCGGTGCCGTCAACACTGGACACATCGCGGCAACCAATCTCACGGTGACACACAACGGCCCAACCGTCGGCGCTGCATCCGGCGTCATTGACTTGGGCCAGTCCGATCTCACGGGCACTCTCTCGATAACGGCAAACTCGGCACGTAACGTCACCAACACGCTCGGCACAGCCGGCGCGGCCGGTACTGTTGTGGTCCGCGGCAACGCGACCATCAGTGTCGGCACGGGAAATGTCACGATTAACGGATCGTTTACCGACTTCAACGTCATTTCGCTGACCGCGGGCAGCGCAACGCTTGCGGACACGAACGCCATGCAGTTCGGCACGACGAGCCTATCCGGGTCGCTCGTCCAGACGACTGTCGGCCCGATCGCCTCTACCGGTTCGGTGCAAGTTGCCGGGACGACCACTCTCACCACGAACACGGGCGGATTCGGCTACGCCGATCCGTACATCAATCTTACAAACGCCGCCAACAATTTCGGCGGTAACGTTACGCTCAGCGTGCCCAGCTCGGGTCAAACCGGTACGGGCGGATATGCAACGATTCGCGATTCAGGCGCCATTACGATCGCCTCATCGGGCACTAGTTCTTACCTTCAAGTGCAAGCCGGCGGCGCAACGACGGTGACCGCCGCGACGGCGGGCACATCGATCGTGGTCACAACATCGAGCGGCGCCGTCAACCTCGGCACCACCATCGCAGGCTCATCAGTCACGGTGACCGGAACGAGTACGGCCAACCTAACGAGCACCACGGCCGGCTCGTTTCTCACCATCAACGCTGCTGGCGCAGTGGATCTGGGTACGACGACGCTCGGCACCGAGCTCACCGTCTCCACTGCCGGTGCGATAACCGACAGCGGCGTGCTGACGGTGCCCAATCAGACGGCGCTCACTGCAGGTTCCGCCAACGACATCACGCTCGATAGTGCGAACAACAACTTCAACGGCATTCGCATCATCTCCGGGAAAAACGTAACGCTGGTGGATCAAAACGCAATCAACTTTGGCCAGTATCAAGGCGCGGGCGGCTGGACCAGTCATATCTATGGGAATCTGAGCGTCACGGCGAGCGGCAATATCAGCCAGCAGTACAACGACAACGACGGCTACTCGCAGATTACCGTCGACGGCAATTCCACGTTCACTGCCAACCATGCCTCTGCGCAGATCAACTTGTATCTAGGTTCCAGCGATCCGTTCAACGCCGGCGAGTCGAACAATTTCGCAGGTACGATCACGTTAGCGCGCAATAACGGCAACACCGGTTTCTCCAATGTACAACTGCGCAACACGAGCTCGTCGGCTGCCGTTCTGACTGGCCTCACGTCCGTGGGTTCTCTGACCAACGTGTATTTACGATTCGACAACGCACCATCGGTCACGCTGCCGGGCATGGCGCTCTCAGGTTCGCTCAAAGTCTATGCGCCGAGTGTATCCAACACCGCCGGGACGCCGAGCAACATCATCTCGCAAAGCGGCGCCATTACTGTTGCGGGCTCGACGATTATGGCCGCCGGCTCAACGGGCGACATCGTGTTAACCAATGCGGCGAACGATTTCAATATTTTCGGCATCGCCAATGTCGGCGCGCGCGACCTGACGCTCGTTGATGCAAGTGCAGTAGTGTTTTACGCGGCAGGCTATCACCAGTACGTGTCGCGCCATTGGAACGTGACGGCGAACGGTGATATCAGCGACTTGGGAAACAACGTCACGGTTCCCGGCACAGCGACGTTCAACGCGGGCACTCACAATATCTCGTTAGTCAATGCCAATTGGATACTGAATATCCTGGCGATTCCTGCAGCCAACAACGCAACGGTGTATCCATGGACCAGCGTCGTGCTGGACAATGTAACCGTCGCCGGTGCACTGAACATTACGTCTCGTAACTTCGGCTACGGGCTCACACAGGTTGCGTCCACGGCCGTTACGGCACCCACAGGCAGCACAACTACCCTCAATAATTTTTCCTCCGGTATCACGCTCAATCAGACCGGCAATGTGATGGGCAATCTGGCGATATCGAATGCCGGCGCCATCACGATTCGTGAGAACGACGCAATCACACAGCAGTCCGCATGGACGACCTATAACAGCAGCGGCAGTAACTCGACACGCTATGCCGTCGCGCTCACAACCTCGAACGATCAAGCGATCACGCTCGACCAGGCAAACTATTTCGGCAATCTGACGATCACGCAGGTCAATTTCGGCGCGGGCGCCGCGGGCGCCGTTTTAGTGCGCGAAACCGGGGATAGCTTCGACGGCCTGACTGAGGGCAGTGCTTGGACCGTGCATGGCACGACAAAGATCGACACCGGTTCTTATTCCGTCAATTTGAACAACGGCAACAACGTATTCGGCCCGCTGCAAGTGACCGCCGGCACTGGCCTCACTAATTCGCTCGCCAGCACGGTCACCATCTACGCGAAGAGCAACGGAGTGGTCGATGCGATCACCGATGTCGGTGGCACTGGCGCATGGACGGCCGGCACGGGAGCGGGTGCCAGCCTTCGACTCGTTGCCTACAACGGCGCCGGCGCCATAGCCGGCGGCGGCAATGTCAATTTGACCAACCCGGCCAACGTGCTGGGTGATCTCTATGTGAAGTCTGCTGCCGCGACTATCACTGAGAACGACAGCATCACGGATGGAGCCAGCACCGTATGGTTCGGTTCCGATACGGGCTGGCTTACGACCGGTGCCACCAATTTCGTTGTCGCCAATCCAACGGGTAAGTCAATCACGCTGGACAACCTCACGAACCAGCTTGGTCCCGTGAGCCTCAGCACTGCCGGCACCGCCGGTACGTTGAGCGCGGTACTGATCACCGACAACACAGATCTCACCCAATCCTCCGTGTGGACGGTGGGCACTGCGCCCGTGACGCTCGATGCGCGAAATCACGCGATCAATCTTTCGAGCACGGGGAACGTGCTCGGCAACATCACCATCAACACGACCAACGGTACGCCGACCTCAGTTGCGATCACCGAAGACGATCCGATCACGCAAGGCAGTGCATGGATCATGTCCGGCGTTCCTGTGACGCTCGTGGCGCAGAACGACAATGCGATCACGCTGACGAACGCGTTAAACGTGATGGGTGCTCTCACTGTTACCGGCGGTACGGTCGGTATTACCGAGAACGACCCCATCACTCAAAGCGGCGCGTGGACCACCACTGGCACGACGACGCTTAACGCGACGACGAATGCGATCACGCTCACTAACGCGAGCAACGTGATGGGCGCCCTCGCGATTAGCGGTACGCCAAGTGGTGTGAGCATCACCGAGAACGACGACATCACTCAAGCCTCTGCGTGGGTGCAAGCCACGACACCCTTCACGCTCAATGCAGGAACGGATGACATCACGCTGTCGCAGGCAAGCAATCAGCTCGGCGACCTAACACTCACAGCGCAAAACGCGACCATCGTCGAAAACAGCGTCGCGGGCATTACAGATCTAAACGCCTGGACACTTCCAGGCACGACCACGCTCACCGCCGGCAGCGCGAATCCGATCATATTGAATGCGAGCCCCACGAGTAACTTCGGAACAGTGAGCATCGTGTCGGCGTCGAATGCAGACATCGCAGACGTCGATGGAATCATTTTCGGCGCATCGACCATTGCATCCGGAGGCATTCTCACGGTTACGGCGGGCGGCGCAATTACGCAGTCGGGCGCTATCACCGCGCCTTCGCTGCGGCTGATCGGCACCGGCTACGCAACGCTCACTAATTCGTCCAACAATGTGCAGAACCTGGCCGCGGGATTCTCCGGCGGCGATCTAGCGTTTACCAACGCCGGCAATTTCGCCGTCGCAGTCGTGGGCGGAACGTCCGGCGTTACCATCAGTGCTAATGACGTCACGCTCACTTCAGCGACCGGCACGATCACGGGACTCGCAACTGTCAACGCCAGCAGCAGCTCGCTTAACGTCACGACGGGCACGGCGCTGTCTTTACCGCAGATGAGCATTGCAGGCCCGCAGACGTACACCGCAAGCACAGTCAGTGGCAGTGGCATTGCTTTGACAGCGAGTGTGACCAGCACAGCGTCTGGCGTCATTACGTTCAATAGTCCCGTTACGTTGGGCGCGGATCTCTCTGTCCAAACGACCAATTCGGATATCAATTTCAACAGCACGGTGAGCGGTGCTACCAATCAGCTGATCGTGAATGCGGGCTCGGGTCTCGTGACATTCGGCGGCGCCGTGAGCGCGATCGGTGCCACCGGAGATGCCGGCGCGGCGTTGCAGTTAACGTCCACCGGTGCCACGTTCAACAGTACTCTGGGCGCGAACAACGGACTCGCCATCACTGGTCCGGTCGTGTTCAAAGACAGCGTTACGCTGGCGGACGGCAACGCGGCATCGGTCTTCACTGGTTTGGTAACACTCGGAAAAGTCGGCGGCATGAACTTGTCCGGCTACGACGGCATGACGTTTAACGGCGGGGTGCTGCTGCAAAACGGGCCGACGACGATCAACTCGAACAATTCGGCGTTGTCTTTCCAGACGGCGGGCAGTGTTTCGGGTCCGTACGGCCTGACGCTCAACTCGGGAACGCAGTCGATCTCGGGTTTGGATCGCATGGGCACGGATCTGACGAGCCTGACGGTTACCGGACTCAGTGTGGCTATTCCCACCGGCGGCGTTTCGATTGCCGGGCCGCAAAGCTATACCGCCACGGCGGGCAGCAGCATTACGCTCAATGGCAATGTGACTAGCACCGCGACGGGAACGATTGCCTTCAACAGCCCGACGATTGTCGGAGCCAATTCCACAGTCACGACGACTAACTCCAATGTGACGTTCGCGAGCACACTGGACGGCAATAAGAATTTGACCGTGAGCACCGGCAGCGGCACCAAGACGTTCACCGGTACGGTCGGTGCCGTGACGCCTCTCGGCAGTGGTACGGGTGCTGCACTGATTCTGCAAGGCTCTGGCGCGACGGCCTTCAGCGACACGGTTCGCGCTCGCTCGGGCATTACAGTCGCCGGGCCGGTCACCTTCAACAAAGATGTGACGCTGACCAGTGGCGGTACCGGTTCGACTTTCAGTGGACTTGTGACCACCGGCGGCGCGAGCGGCAACACCCTCAGCGGTTTCGACGGCATGGCCTTCGGCGGAGGGCTTGCTCTGATCGGCGGACCGGTCAGCGTGATTTCGAATGGCGGCACGATCAGTTTTGGCGCTGCCGTATCCGGGCCGCAGAATCTGACGGTCAACGCCTTGTTAGGCGGAGCCGGCATCATCACGGGTCTCGATCAAATCGGATTCGCATCCAATCTCACACGCCTCACCTTGATCGCGCAAACACTGAACTTGCCGAGCACCGGCTTGGCGGTCGCGGGACCGATGGACTTCACGGCGGCAGGGGGCATCACTCTAAATGGCGCGGTGGGCAACAGCAGCGGGCCCGCGACCACGCAGATCACATTCAACAGCGCGGCGAATCTGGCGACCGGCGCCATCGCCATCACAAACAACAATGCCGCAGTGACCTTCGCGAGCACCGTGAACGGTGCGCGTGCGTTGACGATCAGCAATGGCAGTGGAACGACGACCTTCGGCGGTTTAGTGGGCGGCACGACGCCGTTGAGCAGCCTCACCACGGACGTCACGGGAGCGACCGCAATCAACGGCGGCGGGATCAGCACGAGTGCTGCGCAATCATTCAATGATGCGGTGACCTTGGGGGCGGCGACAACGTTATCCGGCGTCGATGTGCACTTCGCGAGTACGCTCAACGGCGCAAGCACGCTGGCAATAAACGATTCGGGCACAACGATATTTGCCGGCATTGTCGGCGGCTCGACACCCTTGACCAGCCTCACAACCAACGCCGCCGGCAGCACGCAGATCGATACCACAGCGGTTACGACAAGTGGTGCGCAAATCTATAACGACAGCGTCGTGCTCGGATCGAATACGACTCTTACCGGTGCGCCTCTGACGTTTAACGGTACGGTAAATGGTGCGTTTACGTTGAACGCCGTTGCCGGCACCGGTGCGCTTGCGTTCAACGGCATCGTCGGCGGCAGCACGCCGCTCACGTCAGTCACTGCTTCGGGCAACACGGTGGCTGTGGGCACGATGACGACGACGGGTGCGCAGACATTCACTGCGAACGGTGGCATTACACTGAATGGCAACCTTTCCAACACCAACAGCAACGTGACCATCACGGGCGCGACTACGCTGGGTGGAAACGTCGTGATCTCCACTGGTGCAGGCCCCGGAAATATCACGTTCTCAGGTGCGACCAGCACTATCAATGGCGCTCGCAATCTGACGCTCTCGGCTGGAGCGGGAGACATCGTATTGGGCGGCGTAGTCGGCGGCATCACTCCGCTCACCGCGTTCTCTGCTTCGGGCTATAACTTGACGCTTCCTGCGATTAATACCGCGGGCGATGCCAATCAGATTTACAGCGCGCTCAACAACATCACGTTGAATCAAAGCCGCACGCTTAATGCGCCTATCACCTTTACCGCGGACTCCGACAACGACGGCAGCGGCTCATTCATTCTGTTAAACGGCATATCGCTCATCGCCTCGAACAATTCGTTGACGATTACGGCCGCGGACTTGGACTTGCAAGGCAGCAGCACGTTGTCCTCAGGCATCGGGTTGACGACGCTCATCGCGAGCGGCGCGCGGAATCTGGCGCTAGGAGGCGTAGATGCCCCAGGCCAGATGACGATTTCCGGAAGCGAGTTGTCGCGAATGACAACGTCCGGTGGTCTGGATCTGAAAACGACCGGTATCGGCTGGGTCCACGTTAACGGCATCACGGCAGGTCAGAGCCAGAACATCACGGGGGTGCTGGCACTCAAAGCCCAAGGCACCGGGGAAATCAGCTTCATTACGGCGCAATCGACCTTCAACGCCCTCACGTCCAATGCAACCGGCGGCATCATCAACGTCGCTGTGGATCTCAACAGCACTAACGATCCGATTGTCTTCGCCACGCCGGTGGCCATCGCCGGTGCGTCGACGGTGAACAGTGGCGGCGGCAATATCACGTTCCAGAATACTGTCGACGTGAACAACGATCTGACGCTGACAACCAGCAACGGCGTGCTCACGTTCAATGCGGCAGTCGGCAGCAATAAAACGCTTACGCTCAATCTCGGCGGCGGCTCGGTGAGCGGACTGGGCAATTTGCAGAACACGCTGACCGGACTCACCGTCAACAGCTCGTCCGGCATCACTCTGCCGGCATTCACCATCAACGGCCCGCAGACCTACAACACCGGTGTGATCACGGCGACCGGCAATTTAGGCGGCATTGGACTTACGTTTAACAATCTCGTGAACGTTGTGCCGAGCAGCGGCTCGGCGCTGGTATTTGACGCGGGGACCGGAACGCTCGCTTTCAACGACTTCGTCGCGCTCAATGCCAACAATGTCACGTTGACCGGCGATGAGATCAATTTCATCAAAGCCGTCACCGGCTCAGGCAACTTGGTGTTGCAGCCCTTCACCGTCGGTCGAAATGTTGCCATCGGCGGTAGCGGGGCGCCGATCGCCGGCTTGAATTTAACAGCGACCGACATCTCTTGGCTGCCGATCGGCACGCTGAGCAGCTTGACGTTTGGCAGATCGAACGGTACGGGTACTTTGGACGTGGCTGGCCCCATCAACGCGCCGAATACACCGGTGACGTTGAATGGCGGCGGCGGAATGACGCAGAGCGGCGGTGCGATTACAGCCGGCGCACTCACGTTGCGATCCGACGCTGGTATCGCGCTTGCGAACCTCTCCAACTCTCTTGGCGCGATCACCATCACCGGTACGCCAACGTCTGTCAGCATCGCGGACTCCACCAGCATCACCCAAGGCGCTGCATGGCTGCTCGGCTCCGCGCCCGTAACGCTCAACGCGGGTGGTGGCAGCCAGAACATCACGCTCACTCAGGCTAGCAATACGTTCGGCACGCTCGTGTTGACAGGGGCGGCCGTGCAAGTCACGGAAAATGCCAGCACGGATTTGGGTGCGACCACCGCGAGCAGTTTGACCGTGCGATCCAATGGCAATATCACGAGCAGCGGCGCGCTGGCGGTGAGCGGGCTGGCGGATTTCAAGACCCTGAACGATGGCGGGGCGACCACTTCGATCGCGAACGGCAGCACGCTGGGTTCAGTGAGCGCCGTGTCGCGCAACACGGCCGACAGTGCCAACGCGAGCGGTGACATCTCTCTCTCGCTTGCCGGCTCAACGTTGCTCAAGACGCTGGCGACTACCGACGACATTACCCTGACCGCAGCCAATGGCATGACCTTCAGCCAAGACGGGACGAGCTCGCTCGCAGCCGCGGGTCTTGAGCTACTCGGCGCGGGCGGTACGTTCACGTTGACGAACACGGGCAACGCAATCACCACGTTGGCGGGCAATACCGGCACAGTGAGGTTTGTTGAGAACAGCGGCTTCGGGATCGGCACGGTCAACACGGTGGGTCTGTCGACCAGCGGTAATCTCACGCTGTCGAGCACCGGTGCAGTTACGCAATCTCAAGCACTCGCGGCTGCAGGTCTTGAGCTGCTCGGTACGGGTGGCGCGTTCACGCTGACGGACACTGGGAACGCGATCAACACGTTGGCAGGAAATACCGGCGCGGTGAGCGTTGTTGAGAACAGCGGCTTTGGGATCGGCACGGTCAACACGGTGGGCCTGTCGACTAGCGGCAACATCACGCTGTCGAGCACCGGTACGGTTACGCAATTGCAAGCACTCGCGGCTTCAGGTCTCGAGCTGCTCGGTACGGGAGGCACGTACCAGCTGGCGACCACTGGCAACGCGATCACCACGTTGGCAGGCACTACGGGCGCGATAAGTTTCCTCGACAACAGCGGCTTTGGGATCGGCACGGTCAATACGGTGGGTCTGTCGACCAGCGGCAATCTCACACTGGTCAGCACAGGTGCCGTGACGCAATCGCAGAACATCTCCGCAGCGGGACTGGAGTTGGCAGGCACCGGGGGATCATTTGTTCTATCTCGCAGCACGAACTCGATTCCGGTTCTGGCCACAAACATTGGCAGCGCGAACCTCGGAACCTCGGGCGCACTTGAAGTGGGAACAGTCGGAACTGCAGGAGTTACGACCACTGGCAATCTCACGCTCACGACCGGAGGCGCGGTCACGCAATCGCAAGCGCTGATCGTTGCAGGCAATCTCACATTGCAGACGACACACGTGGCCGGCGATGTTGGGATTACGAACATCGTGCCGAGCGTCACAGTCGTCAGTGACAGCTTCGTCGGCGGCGATTACACGCTTACCGCTACCGGAAAGTCTGTTTCGCAATTCGCGGGCAGCAGCATTCAAGTGGCAGGCAATCTCACGATTGACGCGGCGTCGTTGTCATTGGGCGGCGCAGGCAATGTGGTCCAAGGCACGACGACGACTCCGACAGTCGCCGAGTTGCGGCAGTCGGGCGTGATCACCTTGGGCAATATCAATCAGGCCGGAAATTATTCCGTGACCAGCATCGCGTCGAATAAGGCATTCAATGGCGCTGCAATTCATGGCACTGCCGTTGCGCTGAATAATTCAGCGAACAACATCGGCGGCCGTATTTCCGTTACTACGGTGGGTCCGTCCATAACTTCCGGTGCAGACGTGCAAACCGGCATTCAGCAAGCGCCGAGCACCGCGATCACCGTCGCCGGCGTTGCGAGCTTCACCGCGGAGAACAGCTCGGTCCCCGGCAGTAGCTTCATCACGCTCAACAACTCCGGCAATTCGTTCGGCAGCGTGGTGTTGAGCAGCAAGGACATCAGTATCACTGAAGACACTGGTGCGACTGTCATCAACTCCGCGACGGCATCGGGCGGGCTCAAGATTGTCTCCGCGGGGCCGGTCACGCAGACCGGATCGATCGTGTCACCGCAACTGGCAGTGACCACGACTGGAGCCATCACGCTGGGCAACACAGCCAACAACGTGACGACTCTCGCGCTCCACTCCGGCGGCAATGCGATCACCTACGTCGACGCGAACCAATTCGACGTCGCCACAGTATTGGGTGTGTCCGGAATCAACAGCGGCGGATCGCCTGTGACGCTAACCGCCGGCGGCAGCGGGAACATCACTCAGACGGACGCTCTTACAAATGTCTCGACACTGACAGCGACTGCCGGCGGCAGCATCAACCTCGACGTGGGAGGCGTTTCCAATACGATCGGCATCATCAACGGACTGAGTGCGGCAACGGGCATCGATGTTGCGGATTCGGCTGGCGGGTTGTTAATCGACGGAAATGTTCAGTCTGCAGCCGGCAATATCACACTGCTATCCAGCGGCGGAGCGTTGACGTTGGCCAATGCTCGCACCATCACGGCAGCGGGCAGCGGTAACATTTATTTGGCTGCGGGTCCGGGTTACGAGTTCATCAACAACGACAGCACGCCGCTAACGTCCGCACTGCAGCTCGGCAGCGGCCGATTCATCATTTATTCGAAGAGCAATCTCGGTATTGTGAAAGGTGGCCTGGCCGGCAATGAGTACATGAATGAAACCTATGTGCTCAATGGTCCGGCCACTCAAGGCGGCCGAGCGGGCAATCTCTTTATCTACAACGATGCCGCCACGTTACTCTTTACGGCGGACAATCAATCGCGCGCTTACGGCAGCGCCAATGCTCCGTACCTTTATACCGTGAGCGGCTATTTGGCGGGCGACGATGCCAGCTCGTCGTTCAGCGGCTTGGCATCGTTCAGCACGATCGCCACCAGCACGAGCAATGTAGGCAACTACGCGATCACGATCAGCAACGGCACGCTCTCTTCGTCCAAAGGGTATGCCTTCCTGTTCGCAGACGGCACGCTCACAGTCAATCCGTACGTCGTGAATCTGACAGGCGCCCGCGCATACGACGGCACGGCCAATGTTGCAGCGAATGCGTTGACATTGGGTTCGTTAGTGGGCTCAGAAACATTGACATTATCCGGCGTCGGCACGATTGCCGACAAACATATCGGTACGGGCAGGTCGGTTGCAATCAATACGCTGAGTTTGGGTAACGGTACGGGGTTGGCTAGCAACTACACTTTGGTGGGCGGCACGCGTGCAGCGAACATCACGGCAGCTCCGCTCACATTATCCACGAGCAATGTAACGCGGGCGTACGACGGCACACTGGGTGCGGTCGGCGCTGCGGTAGCAGTGGCGGGTACGCAAGTTTTCAGTGGCGACAGTGTTAGCGGCGGCGCCTTTGCGTTTACGAATGCCAACGCGGGCAGCGGCAATAAAACTGTGACCGCGGGCGGCGTGACAGTGAACGATGGCAACGCCGGCAATGACTACACTGTGAGCTACGCCAATAACACCACGAGCACGATCACTCCGGCCAATGTCACGCTGAGCACCAGCAACGTTACGAGAACCTACAATGGCACACT
>Ga0307515_10006085_pt1 | contig 24266 bp, 3 predicted proteins | sample 17_EM_MG_FD_194513 | JGI IMG/M metagenome (GOLD analysis project Ga0307515, IMG submission 194513) | Populus trichocarpa ectomycorrhiza microbial communities from riparian zone in the Pacific Northwest, United States - 17_EM | ecosystem: Host-associated > Plants > Roots > Unclassified | place... | reverse complement strand
TTAAAATAGTATTCTATAAGTATCTCTACCTATCTAACCTATCTTTAGTTAAGTTCCTTTATTATTAGGAATTCTATTAGGTTTTTATAATCCATCTTAACTATAAATAGTTTCTTTATACCTTATAAGAATACTCTCTATTTCTTTAATACTATAACTATACCTAAGAACTCCTTATTATAGATATTATAGTTTAACTCTAGTAGTATTATCTTTTAACTCTAGTAGTATTATCTTTTAACTATAGTATGCCACTAGATGCTATCTATCTTAATATTTCTATATAAAGTACGCCCCTAGTATATAGTTTAATATATCTATCTCTATAACTGTCTCTAGTCCTAGTTAATAGATCTTAAAAACTAGCTCCTAGGTAAATAATTCTTTAACCTTTTTAAATAACTCTTACTATTCTTCTCCCTATACCCATAGTTCTTCTTTCTTTATTAATTATATAAATAGTTTAATATCCTTTAACTATTACGCTATAAACCTTCTATAGTAATTACAAAACCCTAAAAATAATCTTAACTGCGTAATATTCTCCGGTTCTTACTAATTTACTATAGCCTTAATTTTTCTTAAATCTATACTAAGTTGGCTTAGTTTAATAATAAATCTAATAAAATTAGTCTTCCTAGTAAAGAACTCGTATTTTTTAATTACTACTAGTATCTATTTTTCTTATAGTCTCCTTAAGACCTATTTAATGTGTTCTCTGTATTCTTCCTTAGTTATTATTAGGAATAAAGGCAAGTAGTCACTATATAAGGCATATTGCCACCACGTGTGGTAAGTTGCCGTTACGTGCGGCAAGTTGCCGTTACGTGCCGCCACGGCACTAGCGTGGTAAGGAACCTTAAGTTCCTTACCCCTTTCTTCAAGAATTAAAAACAAGAAGAATAATTATTATACTATCTATAAACCATAGCTACGTAATATCCCCTTATGTAACCAACACTAATTAGTAGTTAACTTTACTATTATACTATAGAGCAGCTAGGTATTCCACCAAGAAAAAACAAGCTACTGTACTAGTGCTACTTGTGCTAAAGGAAGCTGTCTTTTAAGGTTAGAACTGGTCCTAAATCTTAAATAGAACTCTTTTATAAATCTAAGGATCTAAAGGCTAGAACTAGTCCTAAGCCTTTCTAAGATTACAGATTCTTGCGTCTATTACGCAGAATAACACGCTTTACAAGTCTTTATAATTTAAGGCTAGAACTAGTTCTAAGCCCTATAATTACAAATACACGTTATAAACGCGTACTAAATAACAAATATACATTACAAACGCGTACTAAACGACAATCCCTACGCTAATAATACTTCCCTCCCTCTAAAAATATGGCTACGCCTACTTTAAACGACTGGGAAAACTCCTTACCACTAGGGGTAGCTTTATACGCGAAACTTATTAATAAAAATTGGGACGAATTTACCTTTAATATAATAACTTATACCACAAAATAAGTTAATAGCTTTCTCCTACACTATATTATATTCTACTAAAGTAGACACTACGCCAATATATAGCTATGGGAATATTTTAGGGAGGATTTTATAGGATAGACCGCTAATACCTAGGCACTTAGTAATGTTAATATTGTTTAGGATTTTCGAGACTTTCTCTATAGGAATGGGGTATACGTTACTAAAAACGGTAACCTAATTACTAGCAATATTTAGGCCGTTATTACTAGTATAGAAGAACTAGTATAGATGGAAGCTAAGATTATATATTAATTACGGAAACCTAAAACTAACCTATATTCTTTAGAAGGCAACTTTAATTCGGAACGAAACCCCTAAAACGCTACTCTTCCACCTAAAGATGCTCTCCCACCTAGAGGTACTCGTCCTCTACCTCCACCGCCTTTAGCTCCTCTACTTTAGCTAACTAGTAACCCTTTACTATAAGAAGTTACGAATCTAATAAAGGTATATTTAGACGAAGAAAAAAAGTTTAGAGGAGAATTATATAATATACTTAGAGTAAAACTACAGGTTTTCTATAACTATTGTAATAAGGTCAGAATTTAATGCTACTAGTACCACTATGCTTTCTCCATTATATTAAAGGGACGGGTAGTAATATTCTATTATAACTATATTATAGGTAAAAACTATAGCTTTAATATAATGCTTTAGCTTACTAAAGCCCACTTTAAGACTAACAAGAATCGCTAACTTTATATATCCGAATAGTAAAAGACTATATTCTAGAGAGTTATTACTTCTAACCTAATAAAAACTCGTTTAGAGTGCCTTTAACTACTCTTTAATAAACTCCAGAAAATCTAATGTAGACTTATTAAAACTTACTAAAACGAGAACAGCCTAAGGGACTAGGTTATTTTAGCATGCTATAGCATTTCTAAGTGCAACTTGGCGCTATATAAACCTATAAATACGTTTAAAGGAGTATATACTAAGCTACGCTCTGCCGTAGGTACTATAATGTAAATATAAGAATCTTAATAGCTCTATATTAAAAGCTTTACCTAACTAAGCGTTCCTAACTAATATAATTATAACTAGACTAATTAAATATATAGCGGCCGTGGTAGGGAATATGGTAAAGAATATAATTAACGTTAACTATAAGGTAATTATAGAGGTCCTTATAGAGGTTTATTTTAAAGTAATTACTAGAAGAAGTGCTATATTTATAAGAAGCCAAATTACTAGTTAACTAGACACTCCCTTAATAAGCGAAAAGAGGCATATAATAAGTTCCGTCAGAGTATAAGAAATATTAGAAATTATAAGGTTACTACGACCTACTTCTAAAGCTTCCTAGTTTAATATAAAGGCGTAGAATATCTTAAGGGTAAGGTTAATAAGACTAAACAGCTCCTTATAGATATGGAAATTAAGAACTACTCTCCTAACTAATACTTTACTAAGTATAGTAAGGTAGATAGTATATAAACCGTCGCTATTCTTAATAACTAATCTACGCTCTATTCTATTATAAAGTTAGATATCTTTAATAAGCCAAAGAAGAGCTTCGCGTTCTCCTTTAACAATAAATACTTAGCAAATATCTTCTATAGTATTATACCAGATACTAGAGCCGCAGGAGTATCTATAGTAGGAGAATCTTAAGTTTAAGCCCTTTAGCAGCTTAATAACTCTGTTTAGATTAACTATTTAACGACAGGCTAATATACAATTTGTTTTAGCAAGGGTACTATAATCTCTCTCGGTATAATTAGGGTCCAAACCCCCTTAGGATATATTACTTTCCATATTATTTCTACAAACACTCCGTTTTTATTTTACATTAAAGATATAAATAAATTAGGTATTAGGCTTAATAACCTTAAGAATATACTTATTTAGGGAGATAATTAGGTACCTATTATACGTAAGTAGGGTTACCCCTAGTTACTCCTTTATTAACTAGAAAAGAGTATTACTTAAAGCTATTTAACTAAGTTAGAATTACGCTAACTACACTATCGTTTTAGCCACCTATCCGTTTATTAATTACTTAGGGTTCTTTAGTAAGCAGGCTATAAAGTTAAGGTTAAGGCAATTAAGTATCTTATAAAGTACTACTATTACTATTAAATAAACTAGAAGTCCCCTGGCCGATTTAAGTTTACCCTTAAAAATAACTATAACTTTAACTTTTGTATTATTATTAACGTTATATATCTTAGCAGCAAGCTAGTACTCTAAGTTGTTAACTTCTTAACCTCCTTCTAAGCCGCATAATTCTTAAAGGATATATTAGCTAGGAACGCATAGAATACCCTTTAGTTATGCTAGATTAATGTCTACCTAGAACCCCCTAATTAAATCGTCTACAATATAGAAAAGAACTTCTTATCTATAGAGTTCTAATAACAGATAAAGGCAATAGCAATTAAGGTTAAGGAAGTCCCCATTAAGGCGCATAATAGTATTAAAAAAGTGGAGCGATATTACGCGCCATTACGCCGCGTATATAAGATTATCTCTTTAAAACTAAAGAACGCTAGCGAAGAACTTACTTTATAAATAGCTATTAAAGCTATTAACGATTTCGCTAGCCCGGATAGACTCGTACCTATATTGCTAGTCTTTAGCGCCTACCTTTAAATAACTAACAATTCTTTACTATCTCCCTCTGTTATATAATAAGCTAAGGCTATTTATAAGGCAATAAAGGAGGTATAACGTCTCTACGCTATACGCTAGGTTAATAATATATTAGGAATAAGAAATAGCCTAAATACCTTAATTATGCTTAATTTACCACTCTAGTCTAAAGTACGCGTATAGCGTAAAAAGGGAGGATAGTTAGGCCCATATTAACTTATTGTAATTAATAGTTAAACTTATACTATTTAGATGCCTTATAGACCCACTTAATTCTATTTAACTATTATTAAGCTTTACTATAAAGATAATAATTCTAAGCCTTTATAGGATGCCCTAGAAGATGCCCTAAAAGAGAACTATAATTAACGTGCTCTAGAAAACAACTATAATACCGATATAATTATAGTAGATGCGCTATAACTATAACGCGGTAGAGGTCGCCTAAAGGGATTATAAAATCACTAACATCTTATTAATTTTAAAGAATAATTTATTGCCGCTATTAAGAATAAAGTTAAGTTATTAATGGCCTTTATAATAGCTAAAGAGAAGGCTAACTTTAAGCTCGCAAAATAGCTCTAAAAGGAAGGTTATATTATAACCCTAAGAGCTCCTTTCTAAGCATTTAACAAGTAGGAGATTAACGGTCTTATTATAAAAGGAGTCTTTAAATTCGAGAAGTATAACCCTACTAAGTTTAATAAAGTTCGCATCTTTAAGTTAAGAATAGTTAATAAGATTAAAGGTAAAGCTATTAATACCCCATTTAAGAAATCAAGGCTTATTATCTAAGGTTATAATGATAATAGTAAGGAGGTAATTCTTATATAATCTCCTATAATTTAACAAGCTAGTTAGCGAGTTATTATTACGCTAGCTCCCTCCTTAATAAAGAATAGAATAGCGGTTTATTTATAAGATATTACTTAAGCCTATACCTAATTAGAGACGTACCTTTAGCGCTTAATATTAGCATACCTTCTAGAGTAAATTCGCTACCAGTATCCTAAAGATATAATTATGGTTATGCTTAAGCCATTATATAGAATTACAGAGGTAGGAACTTACTAGTAGGCTACCTATAGTAAGCACTATAAAGAGAAGCTTTTAATAACTACTTCTATATTCGATCCCTACTTCCTTATTATAACTATAGGAACTTTATTTAGAATTGTTAGTATATAAACTAATAATATAATTATCTTAGGGGACGACCAATTCTTAGCTCTTAAAGAAGATAAGCTAGTAAAGGCAAATCTTATAGCAAAGCTAAAAAAAAAGCTTAATTTAATAATACCATTACTCTTTAATAGATGCATCCTCTCCCTAAATAAGGATTCTATTGCTTTGCGCTAGAAGGGTTAAGGTAAAAAGATTAACGTTATTAATGTTAATTCCCTAAAGTAAGGATATATAGAGTAACGCGCTTACGGAGCTTATATTGCTTCTATTTATTAACCTAAGGCTTTATTTAATTTCTCCGTTACTGCCTAATACTAGGAACTAACTAAGGATAACGTTCTTACCCTAAATAAACGTTTTTTTTAATAAATAAACCATCTCGATTAGGGACTACTTTACATGTCTATTAATCTTCCTACCGCTAAGCTCTTTATATTTATTAATAGATTATTTATAAATAATAAAGATTTTAGCTCCTAGTTAGGATATAAGATTATTATTACAAATAAATTTACTAGAGAGAATAACTTTATAATCTATAGTAATCTTATCTATTAGAGCTTAACTAAGAGTAAGCGCGTTACCTAAAGTGTTTTAGCGTTAGAGATATATAGAATAGTTAGCGAAGTTAATATAGTAATTATAATTAGAACTACCTTAAAGATAATTATAGATTAACTTAAACTTCCTATTATCCCTATAATTGTATATACTAACTTATATTCCCTTTATAAGTGTTTAGTTAAGCTTAGTACTATAAAGGAGAAGTACTTTATAATTAATATTATAGCACTTTAGCAATCCTATAAGCGTTAAGAACTCTTTAAGATTTAATAGATTAATAGCTAAGATAACCTAGTAGATATAATAATAAAGGCGAACCCAAATAAGGTACTAGAGACGTTTGTTAATATAAATACTCTATATATATAAGTTAAAGGTTAGGTTAAAAGGGAGTCCCTAGAAATTTCTTAGTTATATAAGGTCTTAAGATATCTAGGAACTTTAACCAGCGGTTAAAGTTATCTAATTAGTTAGATTCTCTTGCTAAGACTTTTTTTAAAGGGGGGAGTATAATATTTTATAGACCCTAACTTAACCTAGCTAATTAGGATTTTCTATCCCTGGGATAAAAAATCGCCATTAGCTCGCTTATAACTAGCGCCTTAGCGGCCCTAATATAATATCCACCTATAACTCTTAAGTAAGAAAGAACTATATACTAAGAGGTAAATATTAAAACAGCGAGACTTATATTACAACGGCAATAGTAAGTAAGGAGGATTAATATTTGGTACGCTAGTTAAGCGGTATATATATATAGATGGCAACCGTAAAAGAAGAGTTGCCAGTGTCGGGAATATAGGCAAGTTGCCGTTATATGAGGCAAGTTGCCGTCACGTATCGCCGCGGTAGTAGCGTGGCGAGGAGTTTTAAGCTCCTTGCCCTCCCTAATTCAATATAAGAATAACAATCATTATACTATCTACGAACCGTAGCTACGTGATATTACCTTATATAACCAATAGTATAGCTTAAAGACGTACTTAATAAAATATTCGGCTACTAATATTACATTAATTAAGTCTATAGAAATTATGTATCGCATTATTATAAAACGGTTAATAACTACTATAACATTTATAAACCTACTACTATTAGGCAGGTTAACTTTAAAGTTAATTAAGATATCTCGCCATCTTTATATTAGAATTGGTAATGGTTAAAGTACTTCTTACTTCTTTATATAAGAGGTCTTCCTACGCACGTATATTCTATATACTTAAATATATTTTCGTATATAGTTATGCATTATAGGCCAGTAATATACTTATTAGATAATCTTATAGGTCTTTATATAGCTAGGGTGCCCTACTATAGGGGAATTATATACAAATTTAAGTATTTTAAATTATAAGGGTTTAGAATTTGGGCTTACTATTTTCTCTTAATAGTATAACTAATTATTACGGATTTCGCATTTAGCGAGTGTAATATCCTTATATTACCATTTCCTTGCTTAAATCGCTTTTATTATATCTACTATCTAGGGGTCGTTCTTATATTTATATTCTATTAATTTATTAATTTCTATGTCCCATTTATTAATTTCCAATTTATTCCTATTAAGCTCCGCGTTTAGAAATATAGGGTATAGTTTTTTAAAGCGTTTAGGGGGCAGTAGAATTTATAATTAATTTATAATTAATTTATAATTTGTTTGTTAGAGGCGTTTATAGGTAAGTCCTATAATTATTATATTAATAAGTTAGGCTTCTAATTAAGTTTACTAGGTTAGTACGTAATCTTAAAGTTAAATTATAAGAAGTATTCGGCCTAATAAATTTAGCATTATATTAATTGCTTTATAGTTATAAAGTACTATAGGTTTTTATAGTCCGTTAATACGCGTATTAGGAATAACAACCCTTTAAGTTTTAGACGCCATTATTTAAAGCATCTAATACTTATAAGTAGTTCCTTATTATATATCTCATAGTTTAATTTAATAGAGGTAAGTTTCTAGGAGAGAAAGGCTACTAGGCGCAGCTCGCTATTCTTATTATATTGCGATAACACTCCTCCTAATATATAATTAGACGAGTCTGTTTTAATAATATATTTAAGGTTTAGATTAAAGTAGGTAAGAATCAGGGTAGTTATAAAATAATATTTTAGGTCGTTAAAAGCTTATTTATATTTAGTAGTCTATTTAAATCTTATATTCTTTCTTATTAAGTTTACTAATAGCTAAATAATTTTTAAAAAGTAATTAATAAATTAATAGTAGAAATTTGCGAATCTTAGAAACCCTTAGATATCTTATATACTACTAAAACTTTCCTAATTTATAATTATAGCGATTTTCTTAGGGTCCATTTTAATTCCGTTATAGGATATAATTAAGCCTAAGTACGTAACTTTAGACGTATAGAACTTATATTTCTTAATATCGCATTATAAGCCCGCGTCTTATAGGCGTTTAAGGACTATTTAGATATACTTCTAATACTTAAAAAGTAAAGATAAATAGATTAAGATATTATTAATATACGCGGTAATAAATATATTAAGGGATTTGCGAAGCATATTATTAATATATTATTAAAACGTACTAGGACTATTCTTTATACTAAACGGCATTACTAGGTATTTAAAAAGTCCCTATTATATACGGAAAGCTATATACTTCTTATCTTCTTTACAAATATAGATTTAATTAAAGGTAGTAACTACGTTAAGCTTTGTAAAGTATTATACTTTTACTAAGTAGTTAAGCGTTTCTTAAAGCAGAGAAATTAAATATTAGTTTTAAATTATAATTATATTTAGGGCTTAATAATTAATATAAAACCTTAAGCCTTTTTTAGGTTTCTTAATAAATAGTATAAATAAGGTAAATAGTAATTAACTAGGGCGAATAAATCCTTTCTTTAGGTGCTCTTTAAGGTATTATTATATTATAAGCAGCTCTTCTCGCAATATACAGTATAACGGGCCAAACTTTGGCGTTACACTAGGTTTAAGTTCTATCTTAAAATTGTGCTTATCTTAATATGGGGGTAGTTAGTCTATAAATTATTTCTTAAACGTATTAATTAGATTATAATATTTTTTAGGTATAAGAGGTTAGGGGTTAATGTATTGCTTTGGTTCTAATGCCTTTTTAATATCTTTTAGTGTTATAGCAAAGATCTTATAGTCTTATTTCCTTACTAATAAATAAAAGGGTGCGGCCTATACTATATAAAATTTAAGGGGTTTTAATATATTATTTTCGCATTCTTTACCTTAATTAGTAGTTATAACTTTATTATATTAGTTTAAGGTTTACAGTAAGGGTAATTTATATTATATTAAATTTAAATAGTTATATATATATTTATAGGGCAAGTGGTGTTTTAAGTAATAACTTTAGTAGTAGGTTATACGGAATTTTAGTGTTTCTTTAACCTAGCTAATTAAAGGGTTGTGTCGTTTCAGCCATCTATATTTAAGTATTATTTTATAATACTTTAAGGGTATTACAAATAGGGAAACGTATTTAAGGTATTTGCCTATTTATATCTTTATAAGAGCGTAGTATATTAGTTCGCTGTGTATTAAGGGCTTACTATTAAAGCCTTATAGGCCTTAGGGCTTATTAAGTTTCTTTAAATTTAAGCGTTAAGTTTTCGCGTAGTTTGTATTAATAAAGCCTATATTAGTAGCTCCGCTATCTATAAGGATTTATACTTCCTTCTATTTTTTAAGTATTTAAATTTCGCCGAGTATATTAAGGGAGTTGTGTTATATATTAGCGCTAGAAGAGCTTAGATACTTATACTCTTCTACTTCTTATTTTAAGGCGCAACTTAGCTATAAGATAATTCATTTTCCAAATTAATTAAAGGTAAGACGCTTTATAATAACTAAGTATAATTTATAAAATAAGTATAATTTATAGAATAAGTGTGACTTAAGAACTAAGAGGAGCTACGGCGGACCTTTTTAAAAGGGTAAGTTTAGCAATCCCTTTAAATATATCCCTTTTTTCCACATTTAAAATATTCCCTATTTGCAACTTATATTCTTTATTTATTAGTTCCTAAGGGTGTATAGGATTAAGTGGCGTTAAGGTCTATAGGGTTGTATATAGAGCTTTTAGGTCTTAGAGATGGATCGCGCTTTAGGGTATATATTAGTTTTATAAAGTTTTAAACGCGAGGTATAGTTAGCTTTAGGAAATAAGTCTATTTGTTATATTAAAGGTCCTTATTAATTCGTTAATATATTATAGCAAATTTGGGTAAATCCTTTGGTAGTTCTCTACTTACTAACTATGTTTTAATTTTATCTAAAATAGCTTAACGAAGAGTAGTAACTCTAGCGGCTTTATTCTAATCTAGTTCACTAATAAGGCCTAAAAATTCCGAAAAAAGCTAGTAAAGTCTTAGTTCCGTTATTGTAGGTTTTTAAGTTTAGTAATAGTTGTGTGCTCGTAGCTAGCGTTATTATACGTTTGTTTTAATAGAGAGATAAAGATTTTAAAATTAACGAAGGTGCCGTTACGGAAGAATGGGTCTATAGTTTATATAGCGTCTTTATTTAAGCGAGACATTCTATAGCTAATCTTACTAGCTTTAGTAGGGTATTAGTTATAGTTTATTAAAAGTTTAAGATGGAGCTTGGTTATAAAGGGATGTAGGTTATTTTAATTTCTATTAAATATTAGAGGGTTAGGGAGCTTTTTAGATTTCGTGGTAGGTACTAGGTTTATTATAGGTATAGGTTAAGCTACTATTACTAGTTTAGGGTTTGTATTTAATAAGTCGGGTTTATATATAGTTATTTTAATTTTATTTAAAAGTGTTACTATTAGGGTCTCTAACGCGAGTACTTTGGCGTTATAGAGTTCTTTGCGTATTACTTTAATTAATTACTAATGCTAAGCTTTTAGTATAGTTTGTTACTAGGCTAAGGTATCTATAAAGGACTGTTACATTATAGTTATTTATTCCCTAACTAGGGCTATAATAGTTAACGTGGTGGATTTGAGTTTGTTTACTATTTTAAGGGTATTAGTATTAATGTAACGTAATATAAGGGCGCAAAGAGACTTTAGGGAAGATTTAAAGAAATAATATAAATTCTATCTAAATCTAAGGGTATATAGCTCTCGCTAAGAATAAGACGTTGTATAAAAAGAGAAAGGAATAATAAGAGAATTATATAATTAAATAGTTAGGGGCTTAGTGGTCGATGCGTGCGCCTATACGCACGATGTCTTTAATGGACTTCGGTAATTCAATTGATCTAGCAGAATTCGGTCAAGTGTCGGAATTTATCTATTAAGTATTTCACCGAGACATTCCTACTGTAACTGGGCTAGTCCCGTTACAGTTTTATAGAATCCTATAGGTTTGCTGTTAAAAGGTAGGTAATTTAAGATGTAGTTAACGCGTTTCGGACGTTAACTTAGGACCTTAGGTTTAGTAACACTTCTAACCTAAAGTACTTAACTAAATCTTTATAAATGTGGTTGTTCTATATCATAGACGCAACTTGGTATCTCCTAGTACTTAGTAATACTTCTATTACTAGTTTTCTATAAGTCTAAGGTAGTATAATATTGCTAGGATCTATTCCATATAAGCGTATATAGCACCCCTATATAAGACTGTCTCTTCTATTTAAAAACCTAGCTGCTCTATGGTTAACTATATATTTAACTATTTATTAGTATTGGTCACATAGGGTGACTCACCAATAACGACTACTTAAGTAGGTTATAGTGATATTAGTTAAAAGCTTTTTATTAGAATAAGGAAGGGCGAGGAGCTTAAGACTCCTCGCCACGCTAGTGCCGCGGCGACACGTAACGACCGCTTGCCTTATTCCCGACAGCTAAAAGTAGACTAAATATAACTAGAATTTAGTAACTAATAATTAGGAAAAGTAGAGGCCTATAAAACTAAAGGGAGCTAATAGTAAAGCCTTAAATCCTTAAAAGAATTTAAAAACAAGACCTAAATTTATAAGTTAATTAGTAAGATTAATAGTTTAAAGTATTAATAAATAGTAGAGTAATAAGGAACCATATTTTACTTATAGCAGTAAAAAGAATAGGGCTACCGCATAGGTAAAGGAAATACCCTTATTTATTAGTTATAGTTTTAGAAGATCTAATAGCCTATAAAGAAGGCATTATTAATCTTAAAATAGGACCTATTTAAATAATTAGTAAAGGGAGACTAATTAAAATATCTTTTAATATCTTACTATTAGGAAAGGATAAGGCAGTATTAGGCATACCTTAGTTACAGAAATATAATCTAAAGATTAATTAGGTTATAGGTTAAGTTAATATTAGAAATACTTAATAATATTAAAGGCGTATAGCTACTAAGTTAATATAGTATTAGATTAGAGTAACCTATAAAGAAACTAAAAAAGGGATAAGTTATATACTAAGGAGATACTATAATTACGGTAAAAAAAACTATAGAGCCTGAAAAGTAAAAAGGTATTAAAATATATAGTATAGGACTATAAGATAGAGTTAAAACTAAAATAAGTCTGAAGTTCTTTTTAATCTATAAGCTAATTGGGGAATTAAAAGCACTTAAGGAGTTTATCTAAGGAAACCTATAAAAGGGATATATTAGACTATCGCAATTATTAGTAGGTTATTTAGTACTATTTATACTAAAGAAAAATAGAAAGCTTAGGCTATGCATTAACTATAAGTAGTTAAATAGCATTACTAGAAAGGATAGATATTCTTTACCCTTAATTAGTAAGATCTAAAATAAAATAAGTAATACGTAAATCTTTATAAAGATAGATCTAAAATAGGCGTACTATTAGATTAGGATTAAAGAGGGCAACAAATAAAAGACAGCCTTTAGGTTAAAAGAAGGACTATATAAACTATTAGTTATACAATTTAGACTTATCAAGGCACTAGTAATATTCTAAAAGTAAAATAATAATATATTAGGAGAATACTTAGATAAGTTTATTATAGTATACCTTAATAATAATAATATCTACTTAATAAATAAGGAAGAACATGGAGAATATATTAAATAGGTCTTAAAAAGACTATAGGAAGAATAGATACTAGTAGTAATTAAGAAATATAAGTTCTTTATAAGAAAGACTAATTTTATTAGATTTATTATTAAACTAAGTTATATTAGTATAGACTTAAAAAAGATAGAAGCTATAGTAAGTTAGTAAAAACTAGAAAACATAACGTAGTTAAGATTATTTTTAGGATTTTATAACTACTATAAAAGGTTTAGAGTATAATAGTTAAAGAATATTAAACCATTTATAAGGCTTATAAAGAAAGAGGAACTATAGGTATAGAGAAATATATAAAGAAAGTTATTCTAAAAACTTAAAAAGCTATTTACTTAAGAATTAATCCTTAAAATTTATAATAATAATTCATTGCTTAACGTCCGATTCGGATCCCTATTAGGCCTACGCGGACTACTCCTTATGTACATATAGGGAGAAAACTCCATTTAAGAAAACCCCGTAATCTATCTCCCCGCCTTTTAGGACTCGCCTATAAGGCGCCTGCAGGGCGCCTACAAGTTACCTGTAGTGCTCCTACTACCTTATATTTTAACCTCTTTAGGAACCACTACTGCCGTAACAAGCTTACGGACGCGCTAGTATCGCAAACTTTACTCTACTACTGTAGAGTCATTAGGGGGCGCCCGTTGCTTACCCCCCTACCCTTTATTACTATTTCCCTTACAACCTAGAACTGGTTTAGTATATTTTAGCTAATAAGCCACTAGGTAACCGCCTTAAGGCCTTTTTATATTAAGAGCAGTGTATTATAGTTCTCTATACCAGCTACTAAAAGCATTACTTTTTAGTTGGTATATAAGGGGCATAATAGTATTATATATTTTAGTATCTGTCTTAGCTAGCTATATTCGCATCTTAGGCTACCTACTAGGATACCTACCTAGTAGAGCCAGTCTTTTAGTCCTATTATTCCTGTTCTTAAGAGTATTACTATTATATTTTCTGCCTTTATTAAGCCTTCTTAGAGCCCTAGAGTTTTTACCCCCTATAGCGTTAACCATGCTATAGCTTAGGTTCCTCTTGCCTTAATTAGCCTCTATACCTTTAACTCCTATACGCCTTTTTAGTGTTAGTCTAACTAGTATTATATTGCGGTAGATAGTTTCCTAGCGTTCTTTTATACCTTACTTTAGCTCCTTTCTCTCTCTTACTATTATCTTTACTAGCCTCTTACGCGTCTCCCTTCCTCCTCTATATAGGCCTAGGCCCTAAAGCAGCACTGTTTTTCTTCTGCTTTCTTTACCTATTTCTCTAATATGTCTTCCCTACTTTAGGGTTATTAGTTTATTCTCCTACGGGGCGCCCTAGGGTCCCTCTATAGTTTATTTAGGCGTGTCTTAATATACTTTATAATATTAAAGTTGCGTTTATTTTAGGCCCTTTATATTATAGCGGCTTTAATATATAGTTATAGGGGGGGAATATTAGCTTCCTTCTTAAGCAGTACTGTGGCCGTTCGCTTATATCCGCCTATTATACTCTAGAGGCAGGCTATTTAGACCTTTTAGAGTAGTTTAAGGAGCGACTTAGGGGGGCCTTTCTTAGATTCTCTAATGGCCTAAATACTGGACCTATATATTATAGTTAGCCGAACAACTACTATATATAGTAAGCGTGACCTCTTTACTTAGGTGCGTTGCAGATCTATAACTTGTAAATCTGTGGCTTGTGGATATATGGCTTATAGATATATAGTTTACAGATATATAGCTTGCGGATCTATAACTTGGGTAGGTTATAGATCTATAGCTTTATTAACGGAAGGGTTTTAGTCTATATTTTGGTTTATAGGGGTATTACGGTCCGTAACTTGGGTACTAGGTATGCTTTAGCCTATAAGATTAATTCCGAAATCGCTTAGGTTTATAGAATAAATTTAGTTAAGTAGGTTAGGTATAAGGCTAGTAATGCTATTAAGTTTAGGAGAAGTAGAGAGATTATTAGTGGCTTTAACCTAGTCTAGGATTTTCTCTTTAGTCTATTTTGTTTGGTCCTCCTCCTATATTGTGTTATATAAGAACTATATAATAGTAACTTATTTATCCTTTTTAACCTATATACCTTAGTGACGTAAAAGGGTTTATAGGTTATGGATAGTAGTAGGGCTACAAGCCTTAAGAATAGCTTCTATAAAGTCCGTAAAGTCTTTCTTATATTGCTCCCATAGGTCGTTGTTTAGAAGCTTATAGTGTCTATATTTAAGGATTTTAAAATTAATATAGTCGTTAACGTCGTCTATAGACATAAGGTCGACTCCTTAGCTCTACTTCTTTTAACCTTTACTAATTTGCTTACTTATATCTGCTATATTATATAGCGTTGTATGTCTATATAAGCTATAGCGGGTTATAATAGCTTATAGCGGGTGGAGGAGGTCTTATAACAGTCCGTAAAATTAATTAGCGGGTCCGTAATAGTTTGAGGGGTCTTATAGTGGTCCGTAAAGGCGATTAATGGGTCCGTAACGGTTTATAGAAGGGTAGGAGGTTTCCGTAAGGTCTGAAGAGGTTTAGGGTTTAAGGGGGTTAAGAATAGGGGGTTCCGTAAAGGTCTATATTTGTATTTATAACTTCTAGTAAACTGTACTAAGACTTGAATAAGTATATAGAGTTGGTAATAGTCCGTAATCCCCGACTTCCGACCTTCTAGTAGGTCGTACTAGGAGTCTAAACGGGTGGTTGCTGTCGAGTATCGCTTGGGGGGAGGTGTCGAGTGATTGCTGATCTGTGCGCGCTTACTGATCAGTGTTTGTACTAATTTAATAGTATGAGTGAGTTATATCCCGGGGCACGAAATACGTATAGTATTGTATGCTCTTTGGGATGGTGGTGACTGTCTTTTGTATTGAAGCAGACTACGTGGCCTATATACTAATACGTCCTTCCCCCCTAATTAGTCAGTGCTTGTGCACCAGACGCGTAAGTGGGTGGTTGGTGCGCCGAACGCGTAAACGCGTACCTGGCGTACCGAACGCGTAGGCACGCGGTTGGTACGACAGGTGCTGTAATTATATACTTTATTTTACGCTTCTTAAATTCTTCCAATTTAATTACTTTTTAGTAATTTATAAGTTGCTACTAGCTTTAGGTAATTATATCTAATTAGTCTATTTTTATCTTTATATAGTATTACCCCTAATAGCTTCTTATTATTCTATAGTTTAGCTTTTCTATTTAGCGTATTAGCTCTAATATTTTCTATTCCTTTAGTATACTAATTTTTAAAATAGTATTCTATAAGTATTTCCCCTATTTAATTTACTTCTAATTAAGCTCTTTTATTATTAGGAACCCTATTAGGTTTTTATAATCCGTCTTAACTATAAATAGTTTTTCTATAACTTATAAGAATGCTCTTTATTTTTTAAGTGCTATAACTATACCTAGTAACTCCTTATTATAAATGTTATAGTTTAGTTCTAATGGTATTATCTTCTAACTATAGTATACCACTAGATACTATATATTTCCGTACTTTTATAGTAAGTATACTCCTAGTATAAAGTCTAATATATTTATTTCTATAACTGTTTCTAATCCTAGTTAGTAAATTTTAAGGATGTTTTAGACTTGATCACTTAGGGAGCTCTTACTGCACCCGGCCTAAAAAGACCAAAACTAACCAAAAGAACCCTTAAAAACACCTAGAGAATCCCCCTAAGATGTATATATTGTAGGGGAGGCATACGTTAAACGACGGTAGTTCGCACTTGCGCGCGTCCACCAGAACCACGTCTAGCAATAGCCCTCCATAATAAGAACGGGCGAATACTATACTATAAAGCGGAAAGACCTCTATTAAGAAGGCATCTAATAAAATATAAAGCCTATTAGACGCGTCTAGTATCCGCAGTTGCGAGGGAGCTACCGTTAGCTATAATGAACTAATGCAGCTAGTAGAATGGCTCCGCCAGTCTAATGAACCTTAGGCGCCCCTCTAGTAAACCCTTAATTAAATCCTCTAATGGCTAAGCAAAATTAAAAATAAATAAAACCTCTTCTTACTGGCGAACCGCACCTAGGCCGCCGTAGCTGCGCGTTTACAGTATAGGGAACCTACCCCCCTAAAGACAATATCTGGGTATATAATTATAATATAACTAAATATAGAAAAAGTAGAGGGGCTTAGGGGATAATTGGAAATAGAAGTCCTTATAGAGATCCGTAAAGAGGTTTATAACGCTATTATAGTCCAATACCTTAGGAGTAAAGATATTAGAGTTACCCTAAGGGACTAATAGGTAAAGGAACGAGCCGTTAGGGTAGGGGATAGGCTAGGAGAACGTATTAGTATAAAAGTGCTTTATAAAGATTACCCAGTCGAAGTCTTAGCGGTTCCCCTAAGCTTTAGGGTAGAAAAAAGACGCCAGGCGGATAATATAGCAACTATATATAAGATAGTAAAACAAACGGAACGCCTTATACTAGGACTTAAGATTACCTAAATCTAATAGCTTTAATAGGAAAATGCAAACTAAGTATATAACGAGAATAATAAAAGAATATAAGGGTCGCTAGAGACTCGCTAGGGAAACGCCAGTTAAACGTATGGCTCCCTTATTATTAGTATATATACACTAGGAATGCAAAAACTCCTTATCTAAAAAGGTATTATTATAAATAGCCTTATATACGACGTAAGGCTCTATAACTATAGACTCCGCCTAAAATAATACTATTACTATATATAATAGGGGCATACCTAATTCACATGCGCAGTATAGGTATGCTACGGCCACTGTATAGGCCCCCATAATATAAGATACTGCTTAAATTAAAACTAAATAAAATGCGTAAACTGCTACTAAAGTACATATAAGGCGTAGGAGAGAGAAGACTGTATTAAATATAGAAGACGGAAAGTTAGGGCTTAATAGCTACGGGAATAACTACACGCTAGGTTATATAAATGGAAATAATAGGCAATAAGCTAGGGGGGCGCAGGTGCCTTCCTAGCGTTTCCTACCTTTAATACTAGGGGGCTAGGCTAGCTATCCCAAGCCTTAACGGGCCAGAAGTAACGCCGCGTAATATTACCAGACTATATAGGGATATAAGGGTTACAGGGGATATAAGGGAGAGGACGCCCTATAGGAAGACCCTTATAGATAGCTATAGCAAGCTTAAGACCGGGATAATTAAGAATTAGACTTAACGCGGCAAATATAACATTTATAGCTGACTTTTAAAGGGTATATAGCTAACTAGTAAGAACAGGGAAAGAACTGGAGATAATAACAGATTTAGATATAAAAGCGCTAGTAGGAATATAAAATAAGTAGTAACTAGGGTATAGACATAAGAGATAGAAGTTTTAAATATCCTAGAGAAAGTGGAAATAGAAGAAGCGAGGAATAATAAAGAGGTGAAGGACCCTTGCCGGGGGTCCGCTACCTATCTATTATATAGTATAACTGTGGTAACATAAACTACCGTCTTGTAAGGCCCTTACTAGACAGTCTAGACCTAGAGAAATACTATATCCTTGCTATATAAGAGCCGTACTATAATACCTATATATAATTAATATACTGCCCCCAAGGATTCTAGCTCCTATACAAACTAAAAGCAGCCATACGCGTATACTTTATAATTAGTAAAACTATTAGCCTATCCTTATGGTTATAGCAGGCAGTTAATCCAGATATTATAGTTATAACAATTTAGATATATAGAGGACCGGTATAAATTATTAATGTGTATAACCCTAGGGTTAAAGGGGTCCTATAAACAGAGAATATTATATCGGTAATAAGCTTACTCGAAACTAAAGGCATAGAGTCTATCCTATTAGGAGATATAAACCTCTACTACCTACGGTGGGGGGGTATCTATGTCGCTGCTGAACGATAGGTAGAGTGCCTATTAAAAGCTATAAACACCTAGGGCCTTAAGCTGGCTACCCCCCCCTAGAGCAATTATATGGTAATAAGGATCCGCTAGAAGTATAATTGACCTTATATTTATAGACGAAGGCCTATACTAGAGACTTAAAAGGTATAACCCTAAAGAAGAATAGGCACTTACTTTAGACTATATCCCTATCTAGATACAGCTAGATTTAGATATTAAGGCGTAACTAAATAGTAAAAGATACGCAATAAGGATGCTTAAGGTAGACAGCTTCCTTAATATAGTTAAATAACAACTCTAAGACCTAGAAAAAATCTACCCGATACTAAATAAGCGAGGCTTATTAGCCACCCCTAAGGAAATTAACTAAAGACTAGAAAGGATCTAGGCAGCGATTAAAAATAGGCTAAAAGAGCACTGCCCGGTCTTAAGACTGGGCCCCTACGCGTGATACGCTTAGTCCGTATAATGCGCGGTTTTTATAGCTAGCTAATAATAAGTAAGAAGGAAATACTTAAGTAGCTATAACCTTAAAGATAAGAGATAATATAAAGATATAAGAAACTAGTTAAAGAATACCCTAAAAAAAGAAGTAAGGAATAACTAGAGATGATTTATAAATAAGTATACTTTTAACCTAAGCCTCCCCTATAATAAGGGCCTATAGGCTATAGCAAAATAGGTAAAGAAAAAGGTAGGGCGATTAGTAGAAGACCTACACCTACTACCCCTATAAAGAGTAGGGGAATTACAGGCTACTAATAATAACGATAAGAAGGTAAAGATCCTTATAGAAAGGTTCTTCCCCTAACCAGCTCCAGTAGATTTTAGTAATATTATAGGTAAAGCATTAGTAACTTGCCTGTGGGTCAATAGCGACATAATAATAGAGGAAATGGCCAGAACTATTAGCCGCCTTTTAAATAATATAGTACTAGGCTTAGATAGGATTCTAAATAAGGCCTTAAAGACCTATAGACCACTTATAGCACCCTAGCTTGTAGATATAGCTAGAGTATGCTTTGCTATAGGCTACTACCTATAACTTAGAAGATCTATAACGACAGTTATCCTATAAAAAGAAGGTAAAGTAGATTACTTAATCCTAGGAAGTTACCGCTCTATTGCCTTAGAAAATACCCTTAGCAAGATCTTAGAAAAGGTAATAGCGGACTATATAGCAGATATAGTTAAGGAATACGCCCTACTACTATAGAGCTAAATAGGGGCAAGAAAGAACCGCTTAATACTATTAGTACTTACGCTACTCGCTGCCACCATTAAATCTATATAGGCGATGTAAAGGGACTTTATAGTATTAATGCTTAGCCTAGATATTAGTAGCGCCTACAACAATATACCCCATAAGCGTCTCCTATATATTCTTAGGGCAAAAGGCTTCCTAGAATAGATTATATAATTTGTTTAAGGGTTTATAGGTTAGAAAGAAATATCACTAGTCTTTAGCGGATACTAAAGCCCCCCTATTGCAGTTGCAACAGGAATACTATAAGGATTACCCCTCTCGCCTATACTCTTCCTTTTCTTTATAAGCAACCTACTTAACTCCTTTAAGGAAGGGGCAACCTAAGGAATAGGCTTTATTAATAACACAAACCTAATTATATACGGGCTATTAGCCGTAAAGAATTACAGAATGTTAGAGAAAGCTTATAATACCTATATAGAATAGGTAAGATAATATAGAATTTAATTCTTACCAGAGAAATACTAGCTAATCTATTTTATAAGAAAACGTAACTAATCTATAGATCTCTAGCATATAATCTATATCTAAGGCTTTAGGGGTTAACTAGTTTAGGGCTTAAGGGTATTAGGAGTATAGGTAGATAGTAAGCTCCGGTGGAGCGTATATATGGCGTAAGCAGCCTATAAGGGCTAAGTATAGTATATCGCATTATCTAGGATCGTTAATTCTATACGGTAAGGAACTAGCTAACTTAGCCAAACTCTATACTAACAAATCTAAGTACAGCGGTAAAAACGACAATTTTGACTTTAAACTAACTATCTTTACGGACCTTTGCCAAAAGGCTGACATTCCTAAACAAGAGTTTAGCCAAGCCTACTCTACTATACTACGCGGCCTAGCACTCGACTACTACTATACTAACCTCAAGAGCAACCCCCTTAGTGTTCCCTTTAATAAGCTATATAAAGCTACCTATAACTACTTTAAAGGACCAGAATATAGGCGTAATATCCTTACCTAATGGAATGCGACCAAGCTACGGACCATAATTAATAAGAACACTAAAAAATCAACTATAGAGTGCCTGCAAATTCTTATTAAAGACCTCCGGCACCTATAGCACGGCCTTAACACCAAGCTTTAAATAGACGACTTCCTATATAACAAACTTATTACGGCCTACTAGGAAGTAGAGCCCTATAAGTACGCCTATTATAAGCCTGTAGACACCTTAGCTAGCCTTATTAATAACCTACGCTCCTCTATTATAATGTATGAAGTCTTAAACCCACTAGGCAGCACTTAAGCCTTTATTATAGATATTTAATATCTATAAACAAACTTAGATGTCTACTTTACGGACCACCGCTACCGCTAGCAACACCTATACCGACCAAGTTCTACCCATAACCCCCGCAGCAACTCCCGTATAAAAATATACCCCCGCAGATAAACCAGCTAGAAGTGCTTTATATGCGGTAAGAAAAGATATTAGTCTATAAGGTATACCTAAGAAGAACGCAACAAGTCTAGGAAGAGACTTAATAGCCGTATTAACTAGTTTATTTTAGAATACAAAGGAGAGGAAGTAGAAAAGCCCCCTAATAAGTTAATAGAAGCCCTTATAATTGACTTTAACTTAGACGCTTAAGAATAAGAGACCTTAGAGACATTTCTAACCACTTTCAGACCTTTTACAGACAGCCAAGCCTTTAATATTACGACCGTATTAGCCGACCGTTCCTTTATACACTTAATTGCGCCCGAAAAACACTCCGTAAGTACCCCCGTTACAGACCACAAATAGGACCCATTCGCATATATCACTATAGAACGCTATACCCCTAAGGAATTCTACGGCGTTATAATTAATATAGGTACCTCTAAGAAGTCTACTATAGGCTACGGACAATACCTTATATATAGGACCACTATAAATGACAATACGGACATTAATATTATGCAAACTAGGGCCGTAACCGTCCAATTCGGCATTGGCTTAACTGCATTAATCGGATTAGTAGCAGTTAAGACTCTAATTAGCCTAGTTAACTTCCACGTAGTAAAAGCAAATACCCCTTTCCTACTCTGCCTTACGGATATAGACAGGTTATAGATATACTATAATAACGTTACGGACACCCTAATTGGCCCTATAACTACCCCAGGAAGTAAGCATATTACCCTACCAATTACACGACAATTTAGACACCCGTTCCTTATATAGGGAGAGACCTTACGGACGTACATTTAGGAATCTTTTAACTATAACCCATACTACCTCACCAGTACGGAAATCCACCGCCTATACCGCCGTTTCGGCCACCTATTAGCTAAAAAGCTATATAGAGTCCTTAAACGCTCTAAATACGACAACGTTAATAGGAAGGCAATTAACCACCTAACTAAATACTGCTCCTACTGCTAGAAATATAGACGTTCTCCAGGCCAATTTAAGTTCACCCTTTATAAGGATCTTGACTTTAACCACTTAGTATACGTAGACATTATGTATATTAACGGCAGCCCAGTACTATATATAATTAATAAGGCAACCTATTATTAAGCCGCCCGTTAGTTATAAAATATATCTATAAAGCACACCTAGAATATTTTACGGACCTACTAGATCAATATATACGTCGAACCCCCGCAGTATATCACCTACGACGCCAGTAAAAACTTTATTAGTAAGGAATTCTAGTAGTATACTACGGCCATGGCTATATTAACAAAAGCCGTTCTAGTTAAGGCGTATTAGTCTATTAGGCTTATTAAGCGAGCTTACCTAGCCTTATGGAGAGCTTACCAGATTATTATAAATAAATATAAGGATATCTAAAAGGAACTAGCTCTATAGATGGCCGTAAAAGCTATTAATAACACTACTGGCCCGGACGGACTAGTACCTACCCTCTTAGTCTACAGAGCCTACCTAAGGATAAGTAAACTAGATCCTCCTACCCCGTCTATTATGGAACAAGCAGCCGCAATACGGAAGGCAATAGCCGAGATAGTTAAGCTACGGGCCAAACAAACTGTTAATAACGCCCTATACTACCGCAACGGACCTAATATAACCCTAATACACGACCTCCCGCTTAACTCTAAAGTCCTTATATAGCGTAAAAGCGGCAATTAGAATGGACCTTATCGCCTACTAGCTATAGAAAACGAGACGTGCTACGTATAACTCCCTAGCAGGCTAACTAGCTTTAGAAGCACGTCCGTAAAACCCTACTTTCGGCCCAAAGACAACCATGACGTTAAGCCAAACAAACTAGAAACACCTATTAAACTAGACAAACCGGAAGCACCCGCCGAACCAAATAGACTAAAAGCACCCCTACCTTTAGATAAACTAAAAGCACCTATGCCTACTATAGAAGTCCCTCGCAAACCTACTAAACCTACTAAACCTACTATAAAACGTAGTTGAGGACGCCCCCGAAAGCACCTTATAACTAAGAACCCTATAACAGAAAATCACCTAACCTCCGCAGGAATATCCGCAAGGCAATCTCCGCCTATAGATATATTAGTTCTAGTACAGAAAACCCCTTTTACGGACTTATGACGCAAAGAGATCAATGGACTACTTAAAAAGGGCGTCTTTACGGTTATAATAGAGAGAGACGTTCCACAAGGCGTCTGTATATTTAACTCACGCTTTATTAACGAAATTAAGCACCCTAGTACTAATAAAGCCTTTAAAAAGTTAAGACTTATTATATAAGCTTATAACGACTAAGGAAAGGACCTAGTCCTTATATAATTACCCACAATTTAATGAGTTAGTTAACGGATTATACTTGCACTTATGCCTAGACTACAGCAAAGCAAACCTATAGCCCTTTACCTACGGGACATCTTATAAGCCTATATGCAGTCTAATACCTACCTAAGTAGGGACATCTTTATACGACCACCGCTAGAGCTTAACCTATAACTAGGAACAATTTTATAGGTCGTAAAACCTCTTTACGGAGTACCAGAAGCTAGAAACCATTAGTTTAAGATATACTACTAGCATTACGTTAGCAAACTTAAAATGGAACAGTCGACCTATAACCCCTACCTCCTATATAGCCTATTAAACGGCCTTAGTATTATTGGACTTTAAATAGATAATACCCTATTTCTAGCAAACTAGACCTTTATAAACGCTAAAGAAACTAAATTATAAAAGGCTAAGTTCTTAGCAAAGCTGTAAGAGTAGTTAACTAAGTAGAATCTAATTAAGTTTAATAGAGGCCTAATTATATAAAAGGGCAACCTAATTAAACTAACTTAGGAACGCCAAGCTTAAAACTTAAAGCCTATTATAGAAA
>Ga0307515_10006084_pt1 | contig 24269 bp, 6 predicted proteins | sample 17_EM_MG_FD_194513 | JGI IMG/M metagenome (GOLD analysis project Ga0307515, IMG submission 194513) | Populus trichocarpa ectomycorrhiza microbial communities from riparian zone in the Pacific Northwest, United States - 17_EM | ecosystem: Host-associated > Plants > Roots > Unclassified | place... | reverse complement strand
TATAGTTCTAAACAGATCTAAAATAAAGATATTAAATTTAAGAGACTCTAACGCAATAAATACTATAGTAGAATACTAACCTCTTATATAATACTAAATAGATAAATAGTAAGATAAGTTAATGTTGCTAAGCGGCTGAATGCTGGTATATATAATATGTCTACTATCCTAAAATGCCCTAAAATGCCGTAAAATGCCGCAAAATGCTATTAATTGTATAAACTTATAATATAAGATATAAAACCTCCTACTACCTTTTACGGTAGATATGCGTTTAAATAAGCACTAGATGTTTATATATAGATATAAATCTTATATACTAGATAATTATTATTCCGGATAGACTTATTTAGTAGGCCCTTAAGTGCTATATAGTATAATAATAACACTAGCGATTACGAAGTGAGTGTAATACGTTACTGTCTACTAGAAGTACTACCTATTATATACTAAGCACTTTACAGTAATGGAGTCCGCATATATAGATATAGGCTAGCCCTTTAACTCTAGTAGCGCGTATATCTACTAACTTTATATAATAATAAGAAATATAGTAACGCCTATAATAAGTGCAATATATTACCGTTTACTAGAAATACTATCTATTATATAGCAAACACTTTATAGCAATAGAGCCCGTATATATAGACGTAGGCTAGCCCTTTAACTCTGGCGGCGCGTATATATACTAACTCTATATAATAATAAGAAATATAGTAATGCCTATAACCTCCTATAGTCTACTATGCCGTAATAACTAGTTACCCCTTTGTAGGCACTTAACAAATCGCTTATATTAAAAACTATAAGAGTCTAGCGGTACTAGACCGCCACCTAGCCCTAAATAGGCTAGGTAGGGTAGTCCCCATAAGTTATATAATTGTGCCCTTATTTAACTATATAGTACTAAGTCTAGCCGCATTTACCCTAACTAGTAGCAGTAAACTATAGCCAATTTTACCTCTATATAGGCATGTGCGGGCAATTATAAGATCTACCTCTTTACCTCTTTTTAATTAACTTTACTTACCCTACCTTTTATCTCTCCTATAACTAACCTCTGATTATATCTAATACTAGAGTTATGCTAGTATAGCGCTAGCCAGCTACCGTATAAAGCCCTTCTACTTTAATAGTTACCTTTTACTTAATATATGCCGTAATATTGTACGTACCTAACCGAATAAGCGACTTAATAATGATGTAACTATAGGCAAAGCTAGACGCGTGGTATAAGGCAAACCTAAAGTTAACTAAAGATGCGGATATTACCTAAGGCTTTAGAATAAGCATCGAAAACTATAATAGACTAAAAGAGAAGGTTAAAGATATTGTAATTAAAGTTAAGCCTAAGCATGTGATATATTACGGCAACTCTATAATAATAAAAGAAGGGCATGTTAAGGAGTTTTATAAGTAACTCCCGCAATTTGCTAATACTCCACCGGATTAGAAACTATAGGTAATCCCGAAAATTATAGGAAGTGCTTATTCTAATTACGTAAGGAGGGTACTAAGTACCTCTAAGAGTGGGTATGCTCTGTATAAATATATATTACCCCTAAAGACTAAAGTATAAGACAAGACGACGCTACCTTAGCTGCTGTATACGATATAGCCTATAGATATTACTATAACCCTACTATATAGTATCCCTTTGCCTTAGCTAGTAACCCTAGTAGTAAGTAACGTAATTAATATAGGAGATATTAAGATTAAAATCTAATCTATAGGCTTAACGGGTAGGTTAATAATTAGGGTAGTCTAAGTCTTATATCTAATAAGCGGAAACCTATATATAGCTCTAGGCAAGCTACGGGAGGAACTATAAGCCTATATAGAGCTTAACATTGACGGTCCGCCCGAAAAGAATATCTATATATCGCTATAGAGATATAAAAATCTTACAATACGGTTAGAGGGTATACTTATTATAGCTCTTAGTAAAATAGCGTAAAATGGTATAAAGGAGGCCGTGCTTATAGCATTACTCTTACCTCCTAGCTTAAACTCTTAAGTTGCTACTACTAATAATATACCGCTAGCTATTAAATCTAAGGCGCCTAGACGTAATGGACGTAGCGTAAAAGACAGCTAGTAAGTCCTAATGCCGCGTAAGGCTAGCGGTAAGAGTAAACTAGAAGAAGGTAAGAAGCGGAGTTATTTAGGATTAGCAGTATATAGCTCTAATAAAGATAGTAAGGGCGAGCCTCTTAGATATAAGAAATCGGATAATAGTAAGACTAAATCGGGTAGATATAATAAGTAGCCTTAACTAAAATCGGCAATAAGTGCCCTAGTAAAGGATAATAAAAGCAAGCCGGCCGCGCCTAGGAAGTTAAATAGTTATAAGGCCAACCTAAATAGAAGCAGGAAACGCCTTTAAGTAGAATTAGCGGTAGGCACCCTTACGGAAAACAGTAATAATAAGCCAGTTATGCGTAGAAGGTAATTGGTAAAGGGAAGATGTAACCTATCTGCCTATAAGCCTATATTAGCGAGTAATAGCGGTACCGGAGAAATTGCCGTAGATAATAGCAAATTGCTATAATCTATTACTAAACCTAAAGGTATATACCAGCCTAATAATGTAATAGACAACCCTACTACTGTATTACTAACCGTTAATATCCCTTAAAATATTACTATAGAGGATAGTAAATTGCCGCAACGTGCCGGTGGATACGATAATTAGTTCCTATATTATACTAACTCTAAAAACGCGGAGAGTAGAGATAAAGATAAGGATTCGGTTAATAATAGCGACTAAGATAAGGATTTAGTTAATAATAACGACTAAGATATAGATATAGAGGAAGAACTTAACTAGTAAACTTTCTTAGCCTAGCTCTATAAGGCTAGGAAGGATAACCTAAATAGCATACTAGCGTATATAACGGAGGCAGATTTTCTACTTACTCTAGAGTATTTCCCACTTGTCTTATTAAAAGTACTTTCTAAGACCGCCCTAATTAAACTCCCTAATTAGGGCCTCGTATTAGGCTTTAAATTTAGCCTATACTAAGTGGTATATATAGCTTAGGTATTTAAGCAAGAGAGGATAATTAAAGGAGGCGGCATCTATATAGATAAACCCGGCGCGGGCAAGACTGTATAAATAATTACTTAATAGCTAATAAACTACTTTTATTATTAGAATATAATAGACGTTTAAGAGGCCTAAGCTACTAGGGACGTGACCTACTACCTACCTAAGATGTATCCGCCGGATTTAAAATGCCTATAGGTAGTAAAGCAGCCGATTATATACTACTGCGAAGATAACTCTAAGAAGCTGTACCCTATAGACCTACAGTAAGGCTGCTTAGTCGTCCTTACGCTAACCCTGGGCCTACTAGGATTCCTAAAGGACGTAAGTATAATATTATAAGACGGCGCGATTATAAAGCGCCCTAACCCGCCCTAGATTATAATTCTCACCCCTAGCTATAATAAAGTTAAGATATTTAGTAAACTAAAAAAGGATAAATGGCCGCAAATTTATAAGGCTCTTAAGTAGACTAATAAGGAATAATGGGAGAACGATAACGATATATATCTAGTTAGTAAGGCTCTCCTATTATACCTATAGGGTAAAGCTAGGTTTAAAAATAATTATAGCCCTACCCCTAATATAATAAAGCTATTAGCGCTAAAATACTTAACCTAATTCCTTCTAATTACTACGCGAAATTATATTACCACACGACTAATACGCGGGTTTATTACTATATAAACTAATATATGGAAATACCTAAATAGCCAATCTCCTAGAACGTATTAAAAATTAAAGAGTGTAATATAGGTTGGGCGTATCCTCTGGGATAAATACCACCTAGACGCAACCGGTAGAGTCTTAATATTATTTATTAAGGATGTGGTTAAGGAGTACCGTATCGCGTATAATCGCAGCCCTACTATATAGGGTGTGTCTAGTACGCCTAATAACGGAAACCTAATATAACTAATGCGGTTTATTATAGCAGGATTAAAGAGGCTAGAGTGGGAAAAAGCTAATAAGCTAAAGGGAACGGAGTTTAAAGTACTGCTTAAGCTTAAAGAAGAAAACATCTAGCTAAAGAAGAAGGAATTTAACCGTTTCTATAAGGATGCGAAGACTAACCTAGCTAGAGTAATAGTAGATAGGAAATTCGGCGAACTAGCTATATTTTTCCGCACAGTTATTCTAACGTTTTAGATACGTAGAGGGGAGTTAATACTCTGGTTTAACTAGCAAAAGCTTATCCCAAAGAACAGCTGTCTTAAATTAGTTACGTTATAGGCCGACCCTAATAATACTAAGGTGGCTATAATTATAGCTATAGAGGACTGAGTAAGGATAGAGTAGAGGCGCCGATATAAGGAACTTCTGGCTATATAGGAGGAAGATAGCAGCAATTTAAATACTAAACTTAAGATACCGAAACTTACCTAAGCCAAGTTATATACTAACGCGAAAACGGCAGCAAGCGTAGCCTAGGTTGTCTAATACTGGGACTAGTATACCCTTATTATAATTAAGTCTAATAAGTCTAATAAGTCCAATAACAAACACCTAAAAACTTAGAGTTGTATACTTAAGGACCTAATTATTGCTAAGTAAACTACTAACCCGCTTAGTAAGGAGTTCACCGATATGCTTAACCGCTATTTTTAATAGAATGTAAAGTTCTTTTAAGCTAAAAAAATCTATAATTATGTTTATGTTAAAAAACAAACGGATGGTTTAGCGTGTAAGATTATTATTACTACTCGCTTACCTCTTATACTAGCTTATTAGTTTAATAGGCTGTATAAAGAATATGGTAAAGATAAGGTACTCCGCTATGCAGCCGGTATGTCTAATATTAAGAAGGCCAAGGCTAGGCAAACCTTTAACACTAATAACTCTAAGTAGATCCTACTTTGTACCTTTATATTAATTAGGCTGTCTATTAACCTATAGCGCACAAATTATACTATTATGGTTAAGCTAAGCCATAAGCTCTTAGAGGTAAAGTAACTGTTTACTTAGATAGATTAATAAGGACAGACTAAGCCCGTCTACTATAGTACTATTATAGCTAATTAAAAGTCGAGTATTGAGCAGAGGATATTAAAGTTAACTAAATTTACGTTATTACTGTATAAGTCGGTGTACGAGGAGAAGGCTAATTTAAGCTTAAAAATAAGCTAAGGCAAGAAGAAAGACACTAAGACTATCTAATGCTGGTAATAATTATAAGAGTATAATGCAACTATGGATAGTTCTAAATACTATATATAGCCGCTATATAGCGAAACCTGTTATAATTATATAGTGGCGTATATGTGGGCTAAGGGATATGTCTTTTAGTAACTTGTAGGTAGTAGCGTAGCGTATATAGTAAACTTAGTTAACTAAAATATTTCTAGTATTATTATTTCTAAGAGAGCATTAAGCTATAGCTTACAGCACTTTTATTATTAAGGCGGCGTTTAGCCGCAAATTATAGTATTGTTATTAGTGGTGTAGTATATAGCCGTAAAATGCAACTAAATGCGGCTAAATGCCGAAATCGCTTAATTAGCATAAACCTAATTTAAGATACTAGTAAAATTTTTTATAATGCCACCCCGCCCCCTATGCTTACTAATATTAATAAAATATATATAAAATATAAAATATTAAATTTTTATTAATAATATTAAATTTATAAAAATTATATATTTTTATATGCTTAGTAATATTAATAAAGCGTATATAAAATATTAAATTTATAAAAATTATACATTTATATATGCTTAGTAATATTAATAAAGTGTATATAAAATATGAAAATTATGAAAATTATACTTTTATATATGCTTAGTAATCTTATAGTTAGCACTTAGTAGCTAAATGCTAACACTTAATTATAAATGCGGCATTTGGCAGCTAAATGCTAACACTTAATTCTAAATGCGGCATTTGGCAGCTAAATGCTAGGAAATGCTAGAAATGCTAGAAAATGCTAAAATGGCAGAAAAGTAAAATTAAATGCTGGTAAATTTTTTCCTAACGTAGGCAGTTAAACAGTATTACTAGGAAGGATAGGTATCCTTTACCCTTAATTAGCGAAATCTAAAGTAGGATAGGTAATGCGCAAATCTTTATAAAGATAGATCTAAGATAGGCGTACCATTAGATTAGGATTAAAGAAGGCAATAAATAAAAGGCAGCCTTTAGATTAAAGAAAGGACTGTATAAACCATTAGTTATACAATTTAGGCTTATAAACGCACTAGCAACGTTTTAGAAGCAAATTAACAATATATTAGGAGAACACTTGGATAAATTTGTTATAGTATACCTTAACAATATTATTATCTACTTAATAAATAAGGAAGAATATAGAGAACACGTTAAATGGGTTTTAAAGAGACTATAAGAAGAACAGATGCTAGTAGCAATTAAGAAATACGAGTTCTTTACTAGAAAGACCAATTTCGTTAGATTTATTATTAAACTAGGCTAACTTAGCATAGATTTAAAGAAGATTAAGGCTATAGTAAATTAGCAGGAACTAGAGAACATTATATAGTTAAGATCGTTCCTAGGGTTTTGCAATTACTACAGAAAGTTTATAGCGCAATAGTTAAAGAACATTAAGCTATTTATACGGTTAATAAAGAAAGAAAAACTATAGGTATAAGAAAAAGAGCAATAAGAACTATTTAAGGAAGTTAAGAGATTGTTTACCTAGGAGCTAGTTCTTAAGATCTATTAACTAGGAAAAGACGGTTATAGAAATAGATATATTAAACTTTATACTAGGAGCATATTTTATATAAAAGTATCTAAATAGATAGCATCTAGTGGCATACTATAGTCGGAAGATAACATTACTAGAGTTAAACTATAACATCTATAATAAGGAGTTATTAGGTATAATTACAGCATTAAAGGAATAGAGAGCATTCTGTTAGATAATCTATATTCTCGGAGGCGTAGGACGTGCACAAGTCACGTGCACGGGTCACGTGCATTGTAAATATCTTCGTCTGAGCCCAGGGGCCCTAGGTTAACCAACCATTAAGATATAATTAAGATCATCAATTAATTAACCTATTTTATTAATGAATAGCTCTATATAAGTTATCTAATAGTTATAAGCCCGGTCCGCCGACATAAAAAGCTATTTAGCTATTACTTAATCATTTGAAGAAATTCTACCTTATCGTTAGACTCTGATACCTTAATTGTTACAAAACGAGATTCCACGAGATTCCACGAGATTCCACGAGATTCTACCTTAATTGTTAAAGGACGATCCTGATGACAAGGACGATCCTAACGATAAGGACGATCCTGCGACAAGGACGATCCTGACGACGAATTCCATCTCAATTCCCATCTGCCTATTAGTTAAATAACTCCACCGACGTCGAGTTTGTTTACTACGATTATCCTTAATAAGCCAGAAGACTGGGAGTAATAGATCTGGCAACTATAAGCCCTCGCGGATAAATGAATTTGGGCCCACGTTAACCCTAATAATGCAGCACTAGAATAAGGTCTACTATAAGAACCACCTTATCTAAAGGTTATAGATTTAAATAAGAATGTAACCTTATATATATAGCTCTTGATGAATTAATAGAGGATGTACGAGAATAGTAGACGATACTATAATTAAGATATGAAGTACTTCCTGAAATAGGAAGAGCATCTATAATAGATACGCACCTAGATTATATCTATAGTATTGATTTAGAAGAAGCTACTGCTTAACCCTTCTATAACCGTTAAGGAATGGCTATTTTAGTTAAAGGAGAACATAGAATCTACCTTGTCATTTATTAGGAAGAAGGTACAACATTAGTATATAGAAGCCCTTAAGGGGTTTAAATAATTGTTAAAATTGAATTAATGGCTAGATTAATAGGAACACGCGATATTATTAGGAGAGAAGTATAAGATCCCTTAAATGTCTAATAGAATCTGGCTTTAAGATTTAGTAGACGTTATTTAACCTTTTAGCGATGCCTACTGTATAAAGTATACTACCGAGTTAAATGACCCTCAGAAGTTGAGATCTTCTAAATACCGTAGGGTAGCAAAGGAGCTGTAAGAAGGACTTAGAATACCCTTAAAGAAAGCCAATACTACTATAAGAGGGAGTACCTTTAATACAGACTTCGTAGAGTAAGCTATAATGGATTACTCTAATACTACTAAAGGTCTAAGGAAAGGAACCTTAGCATATACTAGACGCTTAAAGAGAGCTAAGTCACTAGTAGATAAGGAGACGTCCCGCAAGAAGCTACTACCTATATACTTAGCGTGCGAGAAACAAGGATATTCCCTTTAAGACTATTAGTATTTATTTAAAGATAAAAGACCTAAAGGAGTTACAATCAGAGATGCTCGCATTAAAAGGGTACTAAAGAAGGTAGAAAAAAATAAGGATCTCGCTAACTAAGTTATAAAGATTAAACTTAAAGAATAAGAAGACAAGGCTTAATAACGATAGAATAAGAGCTAGGAGATAGTTAAGATTAAGGGAGAAGCTAATACGATATTCCTAGAATCGTATTATACCGGTTAACTCTATCCGCTAAAGCTATTAACTATTCTTAACTTAGGAACTACTCTCTATATCTTTAATAACCTCTCTTATTTCTACAACTTTAGGAAAGCTCTAAGACTTAAATACGTTATTACCGGCAGCTCAAAAGTGCCTATACTAGGCTACGGCAACGTCACTACCTAAGTCACAAAACTAGATAAGAGTAAGGGAATCCTACGTCTTAAGGACGTTGCCTTTTATACGGACTTTAATATAAATCTAGTATTATTTCGTCTATTTTAAAAACAAAAGTACTACTAGAACAATAAAGGAGAGAACAATCTTCTAGTTTAAAAGGATAACTTAGTCCTATATTAAATGGAAGAACGTTATAAATAACAGACTATCGAATACGTCCAACCAGGAAGTCTATTAGCGTTCAATACAAGCCGACTGCTACGCTATTAGAAGCGTAGAGCATCATTAAGAGACGCTCGTCCAGATTTAAAAGGAGATGCACGTCTATAGTATCTGCGTCTAGGTTATTTAGGGCCTATAAGCCTTTATTATTTAGGTTTTAACGCCTTAGGAGTCAAGCTTTAACGCCTAAAGATAACGGAATATTAATATTGCAGTCTCGCTAAAATTAAGCGTTAGGTCTTAAGAAGGTTCTCAAAACAGAAGATTAATAAACCCTATTTTAACCTCTATATTAACTGGACTAACCTTAAGGAAGCGTATACCGGATTTGTATAAGTTATACTTATCTATAATACCTACTTAGGAAGATCCTTCCCGTACTTTATAACAATATACGGTAAGAAGAAGGAGATACTACGGGTGCTTAAAGATTTTGTACAGTGGATTCGTCTAAGGTATAACCTTAAAGTTAATACTATTAGATTAGACAACGAGCTAGGGAAAAGAAGAACCCTTAAATAGCTACAGACTTAAGGGATTACATTTAAGCCTTTAGCGCTATATACCTAAGCTTAGAACGGTACCGCCAAACACTTAGGGGGTGTAATTATTAAGAGAGCACGAGTAATAAGAATTACTGCTAATTTACTATACGACCTATAGAATGAGATAGTTAACTATATAGTCTACCTTTAAGATCAAACGCCACGGGAAAGTAACGGTTAGATATTGCTATATAAGAGGTTCTATACCTTCCTAGCTAATAGAAGATTAAGAAAGCCATAACTAGTACACCTAAAAGCCTACGGCTGTAGGGCGTACGCGATAACATTAGACGCCTAGCTAAAGAAGAAAAGGCTGAGCAAGCTAGATCCACAAGCCTATATTAGTTACCTTATTGGCTATAACTCTACCAATATCTATAGGATCTAGATCCTATATAAGGGTATCATTATCTCTATAAGGGATATTATCTTTAATAAAAAAACGTTCTTTAACGGCAGGCAAAGGGATATCTTAAAGGACCTATACGCTAAATTAGACACGCTAATTAAGAAGATTTAACTCCCTAATACCCTAACTAAGAATAAGGTTCTTCTAGAAGATAATAAAAAAGTATTTAAACCGTTAATTTAAGAGGAAGTTGACAACATTAATAAGCCAGTTTAAGCCTTTAATAAGTTAGCAGATCTCAAGCTTGTAAGAGCTCTCGAAGATGCGTACTATATACTACCTCTAACAGAAGAAGATAAAGAATCTCTATATGCCTTTCATGTTAAGTATCCTATGAAGTTAAATATATAAGGTACTAATTAAAACGTCACTTATTAAGTAGGAGATACGTTTAATATTTAGGGGGTGTTTAACGACTTAGTTAAAGACTCATTTAAGGAAGCCAGCGATAATAGGTTTAAAGACTTTGTTACTAAAAGGATTACATTAGCCTATTACGGCGCCTTCTTAGCAGAAAGGAAGTTTAACCTTAATAGTTAACTTAACAACAGTAAGCTAAAATCAGGTAAAATACGTAATGTTAGATTATAAAGGAAGAACTTACCTCCGCTACCTTAGTCAATCCGCGACTTTAATACGTATCCTCTTCAAGATTAGTTCTAAGAGGCTTAACGAGCCCATCTCCAATCTTATTATTAAATGAGGTTGTTTTAAGAAACAGATAAGAAGCATATAAAGGGATAGTAGGTCCTTAGCTTAATATAAGTATTTGTCTATAAGACGGACAAGCACAGATTTCTCTAGAAATGTAAAGCACGCTTAGTAGTCTACGGAAATTAACAGGCCCCAGGAGACCTACCTACGAGAGCTACTATATTAGCTAGTACGACCTTCCGAACCCTTATGGCGATTACTGCAAAATTTAACCTGGAGACGATATAGATAGATGTAGTCAATGCGTTTATCTATTGCGATCTCAACAAGGTTGTCTATATAAAGCTACCGCTAGGGTTTAATAAAGGGAAGATAGACAAAGTACTACGCTTAAGAAAAGCCCTGTACGGACTACAGCAATCACTACTATTATAGCAGAAGAATCTCATAAGCTTATTAAACGAATTAGGTTTTAAAGAAGTACCCTAGGAGCCGTGTGTTATGCTAAAAGGTGAAATAGTCATCTTCTTCTACGTTGATGATATTGTCTTCTGCTACTGAAAAACAGATAAGAAAAAAGCTTAAGAAGTAATTAAGGAGCTAAGCAAGGAATACTAGATAAGTACCCTTAGCGAGCTAAAATGGTTCCTAGGAATCTACGTGCTACGCAATCGTAGCTAGAGGCTCCTATAGCTATCCCAGAAAGCCTATATTAAGAAGATAGCTAACTAGTATAAGATAGATCTTAGAGGGCGTCTTCTAGATACTCCTATAGTAGAATCGGAACTCCTCCCTACTAATTACCATATAATCCATCTAACGCGTCCATCCCCTAATATAGACCTATTAGTCCGTCCTATATCCCTACTAGCTTCTATAATACTATATTAGAGAAAACTAGGTTTAGTACTCTATATAGCCACTATAACGCGTCCGGATATTGCCTTTATAGTATTATAGCTAGTAAGGTTTAATCAGGACCCAAGCTAAGAGCACTATTAAGTGGTAAATAGAGTCATCTAGTACCTATATAGCACGAGGAGCAGAGCAATCTACTATAGAGGAGATAAGGAAGAAATAAATGGTAGAGGGAGAGATAAAGGAATACGCAACTAAGGACAAGACGACGGAGACGGTAGAAGTAAAGCATAATTATTTATCTATGCTAGCGACGCATTATTCGCAGACAACTTTGTTAATAGAAAGAGCTTATAAGGATATATTATAAAGCTATTTAGGGGGCCAATCACCTAGAGAGCAAACAAGCAGGGTACGGTTATAACATTAAGTATAGAAGCTAAGTTGTTAGCCCTATCATAGACAGCAAAGAAAGCTATCTTTATTAGTAGGCTGTTTAAAGTAATAACATTACAGCTAAACGAGCCCTTAATTATTAAATGCGACAACACCTAGACGCTTTAACTAATTATAAAAGACACGGCAAAGCTAATTACAAAGCTTTAATACGTTAATATCTATTAACACTAGCTACGTTAGGAATACGTAATAAGACAAGTACGATTTTAATAAACAGCGACGAAGGAGATAATCGCCAATAGACTTATAAAGGCCCTGCCTAAGTAGAGGTTCAAGAGCTTCGTTAATATGATTAGAATAGTAGATATTAAGGAGCGGCTAAATAAGGAGAAGTAACTAGAGGACCTAAGAGATAGTATTAGAGCAAGACGGAAGGATTTAGATAAGATTACGGTTTAATTAACGCATGGACGGACACAAGAAGGTGGCTAGCTTCGTCCTCAACCAGATTAAAGCTAAGGGGGTATGTTAGATAATCTGTATTCTCGGAGGCGTAGGATATGCACAAGTCACGTGCACGGGTCACGTGCATTATAAATATCTTCGTCTAAGCCTAGGGGCCCTAGGTCAACCAACCATTAAGACACAATTAAGATTATTAATTAATTAACCCATTTTATCAATAAATAGCTCTATATAAGTTATCTAACACATTCTTATAAGGCATAGAAAAACTATTTATAGTTAAGACGGATTATAAGAATTTAATAGGATTCCTAATAATAAAGGAACTTAACTAAAGATAGGTTAGATGGGCAGAAATACTTATAGAATACTATTTTAAGATTTAGTATACTAAGGGTACAGATAATATAAGAGCAGATGCTTTAAGTTAAAAGGCTAAACTATAAAATAATAAAAAGCCATTAGGGGCTTTATTACGAAAAGATATAGATAGATTAATTAGATATAATTATCCGAAAATTATAATAACTTAGGAAGATGAACTAGAAAGAGTTTATAAGTTACTAAAAAGCTTTTAGGTATAAAGGATTTTAAAAGTATAGCTAAAAGACTTATAGTTGGATATATACAAAAACCAAGAAGTGAAGTATATCCTAAAGAGTATAGCAGAGCAATTTATGGAAGATTTCTATAAAGGACTAACTTAAGGACATAACGGAGCTACGGGCTTAGTGTTAAGACTCTAAGAGGAGTACATTATTAATGGAATCTAAAGAATAGCTAGAAAGGTCACTAAAGAGTATCTAGATTACTAAAGAAATAAACTAATAAGGTATAAGCTATATAGAGGGCTATAACCTATTAAAATACCAGAAAGACTATAGGAGGTCATATTATAGGACTTTATTATTAAGTTACTAAAATTAAGAGATCCTATTACCGGACAAGATTATAACGCGATTTTAGTAATAGTAGACAAGCTTACAAAGTAGGTATAGCTAGAAGTGTTAAACACATCATGGGGGCGGCTAAGGCGCTAGTAGTAAGCGAGCCAATGGCGATTTTCCATGCCGGGCATGGAAAATCGTAATTGGTTGACAGAGGTCACAGGAGAACACGCGACAAGCCTTACCTCTCGCGACGCGTAGATCTTAGAGAATTAATCATCTATTTACAACACCGTATAGTATATATTATTGTGATATATATATTCTATACGTTATAAAAGTCATACTAATACTAATTAGTAAGCGCGCATAGATTAGGAGATACGCACTTACTTAAAAGACGTTTACGCTCCACCTTATAAAGGCCCTATTTTAGTTAAAGAGAATTAAAGTACTCTAGATTTAGAAGACGTCTGACGCTTTACCTTACCCAGAAATACCTTAAATCTACCCTAGATTTAGAAGACGTTTAACGCTCCACCTTAACTAGAGACAGACTACTGTACTAGTAGTTAACGTAACCACGTTAAGAACGCGACCACACTAAGAACGCGACCACACTAAGAACGCGACTACACTAAGAACGCGACTACCCCAACTACCACTTAAACTGTCCCTTAAACGACCACTTAAACCGTCCCCTAAACTATTCTATATATCTTCCTTATTTCTTTTAAAATGGCTATACCTATAGACTAGAAGGTAGAAATAGAATAATAGAGGAATAGGATTAATATATAAACGGTAACTAGCAAAAACCTTACAGACTTTATACTGTTTAAGTTATGGGAATACAATAAGTATAAGTTAATGGATAATGGACTTTAGTCCTCCTTCTAAGACGATTTTAAAATATTTAGTATTAATATATTTTTAAAAGTAAATATATAGCACCTTTAAAGCATATATACCTTTCTGCGATATAGAGGAGTATATATACGCATAAAGGAGAAACGCATAATATATGCGCAACTCTTATTTAAATTAACCTAGGAAGAACGCTAATATTTCTAAACTTAAGAGAACTTAGACAAGGTATATAATAAGCTAAATAGAAACGGGTTTTAGTTAAATAAAATAAATAATATACTTAAGCGCGGTCTTAACTATAAAGTATTATAAGACCTAATAGTTTATATAACCCTATTTTAACTATAATAACCATTAAGTGTCTAGACTATAACCCTACCACTATTTAAAGGAACACTAGTAGGACCTTTACCGTATATAACCCCATAACCCTAAACCGCTCTTCTCCTATAGATGCTAACTATACTAAAATAGGGTAAAGAGATTTTTAACGCAGTAAAGATGTATACAGAGGAACTTAAATATAATAGTATAAATAGTAGCTTCAATTATAAACTTACTATCTTCTATAATATCTATAACCAATCTAATATTCTATAAGAGGCTTATAATAAAGCTTTACCAATTATGTTAATAGGTCTAGCCTTAAACCAGTACTTTAATAGTGAACTTAGTAATCTCTTATTTAAAGACGCTTATAGGCACCTTTATAATTTCTTTAAAGGCCCTAACTTAGAACGCAAGAACCTTAGTAAATAGAATGTAATCTTATTAAGGACGATAATAGATAAGAACACAGATAAATTAACTAGTAATTGCCTCTAAATATTAATTAATACACTCTCCCAACTATAGCATGGCCTTACCCTAGAACTATAAATAATACTATTCCTAACCAATAAACTTATTATATCTTGCTAGGGAATTTACGTATACTAATTCGCTATATTAGACCCACCTTAAGAACTAGGCCCCCTTATTAATAAACTATAGTTCTTAATTACGGCTTATAAAAAACAGAACCTAGAGTAAGCTTAAACTTAAGCTTACTATATAGATTATCGGTACTTTAGAAGGGAGAATAACTATAATTAGTATCGAAACTATAACTAATATTAAAACCGAACTTGTAACCGAAACCATAACCGCAACTATACCTGCCCTTATTTCTCTCCACGTTATAAACCACGTTGCTTTATATATAATAAAGAAAGCTACTAATTATAAAATTATACCTAAGAAAAACGAGAAGAGTTTAAAGCTAAGTTTAGAACCGCTAATAGAGACAAGTTTGGTAAATTTAACAACCAATTTAATAAATGACTTAATTAATATATTATGGACTATAAAGATAACAATATTAACTTAAAAGAAGAGCTTAAGGAAGCTTTCTAAGCACTAACTATTAATATAAATTATAAGGTAACCAACAAGAACTCTTAACTAGACATTAACTACTTCTATACCTCTTTTAGTTAAGTAGAATAGTATAAAGCAACTTCTATAGCTGCTACCCTAGCTAATAAAGCCTTTAGCTATTTAGTTACAACTATAGACAATATAATACCTCTTATAACCAACTAGGACCCCTTTATCTACAATATAACTATATTTACGTCCCGCTATACTACAGACTACTTTATAGGCATAATAATTGATATAGGAGCATCTAAATAATCTATAGTAGGATATAGCCAATTCCTAGCATTTTAAAGACTTAATACTAGTGTATAACTTAATACCACTATATAAGGTATGGTTAATATATAATTCGGCATTAGATTAACCTCATTAATTAGATTAACTAAAGTAATTACCCTAATTGGCATAATCGAGTTTTATATTATTAAAGTTAATACCCTATTTTTACTCTACCTAGTAGACATAGATTAACTACAAGTGTACTTTAACAACCTAAAAAATATACTAATTACCCCTTAGAGCGAAGTACCAGTTATACGTTATTTTAGCTATCTATTCCTCCTTTAGAATATATCCCTATATAACTACTTAACTATATTATTTAATTAAAACCCTTACTACTTAACTGACACTAAATTAAGATGACTACATTGTCGCTTTAGCTACCCTTTAGTTGAGCGTCTTATACGAATACTTAAACGCTTAGGGTACGATATTAATAGCAAGACTTTAGACCATCTTACACGTTACTGCCACTATTATTAAAAACATAGAAAGTCGCCTAGTAGATTCAGATTTACCTTATATAATAATATTAATTTTAACTACTTAATCGTAGTTAATATTATGTATATTAATAGCATACCTCTACTATATATTATTAATAAAGGAACACAATTTTAAGCTAGTAGATGGCTATAAAGCATTAGCGCTAAGTATATATGGAATATACTACGAATATACTAGATTAATATATACCTAGGACCCCCTAATATTATTATATATAACACAGGCAAGAACTTTATAAGTAAAGAATTTAAATAATATGCTATAATACTCGGAATAGTTATAAAAGGCGTACCTATTAAAGCCTATAATTTAGTTAGAATGGTAGAACGTTACTATGGCCCCCTCCGTTATATATACTATATTATTATTGCGAAACTACCGGACATTAATAAAGACATAGCTTTGCAAATGGCTTTTAAAGCAATTAACGACTCCACAGGCCCTAATGGTCTTATACCTACCTTATTAGTATTTAGAGCTTACCTACATATAGTGGAATCTAACGTACCTAATCCTATGGTTATAAAACGAGCAGTAGCTCTTAAAAAGGCTATAGAAGAAGTTAAGAAGCTTAGAGCTAAGCGCTAAGTAGTAAATGCCCTTAATATGCGCAACGGACCTAAGACAACCGCGATTTATAACCTACCGCTTAACTTACCTATATTAGTATGGAGAGAAGGACCTATAGGCCAACCTGGCTACTAGTCTAGTCCATATAACCTGCTTAGCATTAAAAATAAGACCTATACTATATAACTTCCCTACAGACCCACCAACTTCCGTAGTATAGTTGTTAAACTATATATGGTAGACCCCAAAATTACAGAAGATACGCAACTAGAAGATAACAATATTAAACTACCTTTACCTTAAACCGAGCCTAAACCTTAACCTTAAACTAAGCCTAGACCTTAACCCGTTAAACGCGAAAGAGGTAGACTATATAAGTACCCTATTAAAGCAAATACCGCAAATATCTTAATTTATCTATAGGATAAGAATAATAATTAACTTATAAATTCTAATTAGTTTATAGTATTACGCCAGAAGGAGATTAAGGGATTACTTAAGAAAGGAGTTTTTAAATTTGTCTGTACGAGTAGAGGTTACGTGGTCATGTCTCTGATTAGTCATCCTTACGGTGACTCATCAGCCCCCTATTTAGGCACCGCGATCCTTACAATCCTCTACAGAAGACACGAATGAATCAAAGAACCTGTTACCTTATATTGCAATTGCAGTACCCCCCCAGGTGATACCGACACTAATCAGTGGATATCACAGATCAGCTAGGTGTTATTACGAAGAGAGACGACACGCGATCGCTCCTACTAAGGCCCGTCAATCACGTCGCGTTTGCTAAGGAGAACCCTTCCTATCAAGGCCCTGGGAACTTAAAGAACCGACTCCTACCAAGGCTTCGTTCGGTTCGCGTCCATCACGCAAAATAACTACTCGAGAGACAACACGCGATCACTCCTACCAAGGCCCGTCGATCTTGTCGCGTTTGCTAAGGAGAACCCTTCCTACCAAGGCCCTGGGAACTTAAAGAACTGGCTCCTACTAAGGCTTCGTCCGGTTCGCGTCCATTACGTAAATTAATACCTAGTACGACCTCTTTACTGAGCGCCAGTACACCCAGCAGCGTCAGCAGCATCTACCTACCTATAATCCCGATACCGTCTGCTACCTTGCAGATCTGCCATATTGAAAATCACGTTAATAGCACGCCCTAAACGCTAGCGTATCCCCTTCCTTTCTACGGCCTTTGTAAGCTACGAACACCACAATCTATGCTAGTTAATTATGTCTAATATAGGAATTTAACATCCGGACTGGGGTAATAGAATTACCCTAACCAATAAGACTACCGTAAAAGATATTACCAACTATATTAACTTTAAAATTAATAAGTATACTAAGCGCAACTTTAAGGATAAAAGCTTATGGGAATTATACTAAGAGGACTTTGATAATTTTGAGGTATAGACATTTAAGGACGCTTATAGGTCCGTAATTAAGGAACTTAAATAACTACTCCGACGTAATGGAGTATGGGTCTTTAATAAAAAGAGCAAGTTAGTACTACAAGCACTGTACAATATTGCCTATAAGGACGACCCTACGGAATAGTTAGATAAAGAAATTAAGCTATACATTAACAATAAAGGACCCTTTAATTCGTACGTTATCAACCGCCGTCTTAAATTACGTTTATTAACCCCCTTAACGTCACCTACCCTAACCCTAGCTGTCTTAAATGACCTCCCTACGGCCGAGCCCCCCTCACCTACGAACGTCACGGCTCCCCTAACAAACGTCACGGCTCCCCTTATAAACGCCATGGCTCTCTCTACAAACGTTACAGCTTCCCTTACAAACGTCGCAGCTCCTTCTACAAAAGTTACAGCTACTATTAACTACGGTAGAGACTTAGTAACCCTAGTAAAGATATATATAGAGGAAAGCAAATATAGCGGAGAGGATAATAACTTTAACCGTAAGCTTACGATTTTTAATAACCTTTGTGACAGAGTTAATATACCATAAGTGGTAAAGATTAAAGCCTTTCTAACAATACTACGTAGTATTACTCTTAATTTCTACTATAAGAATAAGGCAACCTATGTTACTTTTAATAGCATCTATAATGCTATACGCAACCACTTTAAAGGACTAGAATATAAGCGCGGAGTTCTAACAAAGTGGAACGCTATAACCCTTAAGACGGTAATAATAAAAAACGAAGGCAAGTCTATAGGGGACTGCCTACAGCTACTGCTTAACGACCTTCGTCATTTACAGCATGGTCTCGACGCTAACCTCTATAACGACGATTTCCTATATAACAAGCTTATCGTCGCTTGTTAAGACGTCGCTGCTTACTAGGTAGCTTGCTCGAACCCACCTACCATACTTACTGGCCTTATGAATAGCCTACGATTATTAATTGTCACTTATAAGAAGATCCACGGTACTATAGAATAACCTGCTAATATATTCTTATAGCCTATAGAACAGCCTACGGACATATTCTTTACTAACTGTTGCTACTACTGACCGACGTCTTAACCAAGTTCATTAAATAATTATTATAGCAATAACGCCAGGACGTGCTTCGTGTGTAAGAAAGGAGACTGTTAGTTAACTAAGTATACTAAAGAAGAACGTGATAAAGCAAGAGAAGAATTTAAGAGACGTATCCACCAGTACCTCGCGGACAATGATATTAACGACGACTTTAATAAGGACATAGTTCCAACTACTACTAGCGGTAATTTCTTCTACAACAACTATAGTGTTAAGCACTTTATGACTTTAAATGGGCCAATACTAATTAAAACTGCTAAGAATATAGTTACGTCTATAAACAATAATGCCTTTATCTACGGCCTTACCGGTAGTATAGAACCTGGTAGTATGGAACCTAGTATAGTAAGGCGCGGTAATAATAGTAATAGGAGTAGTAATGACAAGGGCAAGAGCGCCACCTACCTCTACGACAATAACCCTCCTGACCTTACCGTTGATATCGACTTCCTTAATTATTATTTTAACGATAACAGATAGGACTTAGCCCTTTTACCTACTTCCCCTATAGTTTATAATAACTTTTATACCTTCTAAAGCCGCTATACCTTTGGTTCTAACTTTAACTATGCTCTGTTATAGGACACCTCAGTAACACCTTGTACGCGCCTACCTGTCTCTACCGCAATATTTAAATGTTCACGATATCCGCAATATCCGCAATATCCGTAGCGATATTCGCAATATCCGTAGCAATATCCGCAATATCCGTAATATTCGCAATACCCAAGACATTCGCGATTACTGCCCTAAGCACCTGTTAACCTATATACTTCTCCTTTGTACTTTTATACCTTCTTTCCTTTTTATAAATGTCGCCAGTGTCTGTACGAGTAGAGGTTACGTGGTCATGTCTCTGATTAGTCATCCTTACGGTGACTCATTAGCCCCCTATTTAGGCACCGCGATCCTTACAATCCTCTACAGAAGACACGAATAAATCAAAGAACCTGTTACCTTATATTGCAATTACAGTACCCCCCCGGGTGATACCGACAAAATTAGTTAACCCTAAGGATATACTATAAGGCAATAGAGTATTTAACTCTAAATTCGTTAACAAAATTAAGAACCCCGGCACTAATAAAGCCTTTAAGAAGTTAAGACTAGTTATATAGGCCTATAACGACCTAGAGAAAGACCTTATACTAACCTAATTACCTACAATTTAACAAGTCAGCTAACGCCTTATTCTTTATATTACAGCTATAACTTAGAACGATGGTATATATCTTTACTTACGAGACATTTTATAGGCCTATATATAATTAACTATAAAACTAAACTAAGACTTTTATATTAAAGCACCTCTTAAACTTAGTATAGCACTTAGAGTCTTATAAGGCATAATTCTAAAGGTTATTAGACCTTTATGCGGCATTCCTAAGGTAGGCAATTATTGGTTTAAGACTTACTATAACCACTATATTAAAGAACTAAACATAAGCCAATCTACTTATAACCCCTGCCTACTTCACCTTAATAACACTATAAGTTTTAGAATAGTTGGTTTATAGACTAATAACACCCTCCTACTAGCTAACTTAGTTTTTATAGCTTTAGAATAGGAGAAGATTAAGAAAGCTAAGTTTCTAACTAAAGAACGCGAGCAACTTACACCGGAATACCTAATTAAGTTTAACGGAGGTATTGTCTAATAATAGGATTATGTAATTACGCTTATATAAGAGCGCTAATACCAGAACTTAACCCTTGTTAATATTAAGGAAGCTATTATAACAACCAGTTCCAGAGGCACTATTTATATAGCACTTATACCTAAGGACTAATATATCGCCTAACGAGTAAGAGGAGCTTATATTGCGTCCGTATGCCAGCCTAAAGCTTCTTTTAATTTATCCTACGCTGCCTAGGTAATTAACCCTAATAAGAAAGACGCAAAACTACTTAATAAGAGAATTTAGTGGCAAATTAAGAACTTAATAAGAGGCTTAAGCTTTGTTAAGCTTAATATAAAGACACTTTAACTACTTATATTTACTAATTCCTTATTTACAAATAACAAAGACCTCTTATTACAGATTGGATATATCCTAGTACTAGCAGACTCATTAAATAAGGCGAATATTGTCTACTAGTCCTTAGTTAAGTGTAAGAGAATTACTAGAAGCGTACTAGCCTCCGAATTATATACTATGGCCTATAGTTTTAATATTAGCGCTGTAATTAAGGCCACAATCGAATTATAACTTAATATTAGCCTCCCGCTTATTCTTTACATTAATTTTAAGTTAATTTATAAATGCCTTATCAAACTAGGAACTATACAAGAGAAGAGACTTATAATTAATGTTATATGCCTACGCCAGCTATATAAAAGACGCGAAATAGCAGAAGTTAAATGGATTAACGGAGACAGTAACCCTATAGACGCTATAACTAAAAGCAAACCATTATTAGCCCTTAAGCGACTTATTAACATAAACCAAATCGAGTTAAAGACAGTGGAATAGGTAGAACGCACTATATTAGTAACCTAGTTAATTAATATATAAACATAGCAGAGAGGGTGTATATAATCTCTGTGTTACGTAACCATAATCTATAACAATCTACGGTAACCTATAGCAATCTGCCTGCACCTGTAACACTACCTGGTACTATTACAACCTATACTATAACAGCAAGGAAGAAAGGAAGGAGAAGTGCGTATATAGATTTTTAAATTGCACAGTTGTAGGATACCGGATCTTTACGTTTTCTAAAGTATTCCTAGTATAGCTAGAAGTATTAGACATATTATAAGGGCGGCTAAGGCGCTAGTAGTAAGCGAGCTAATGGCGATTTTCCATGCCGGGTATAGAAAATCGTAATTGGTTAACAGAGGTCACAGGAGAACACGCGATAAGCCTTACCTCTCGCGACGCGTAGATCTTAGAGAATTAATCATCTATCTATAACACCGCATAGTACATATCATTGTGATATATATATTCTGCACGTTGTAAAAGTTATACCAACAGTAGGGATACTTTATAGTGTATACAGAAGACATATTAGCAAAAGATGTCGCTAGAATCTATATTAAAGAAGTATTTATAAGATATAGAGCACTAAGTAAGATTATATTAGATAGAGATCTAAGATTTATAGCAGCATTTTAGGAAGTATTCTTAGCGGAGTAAGGAGTTTAAGTAGTAACTTCTACTACATATCATCCGCAGATAGACGGTTAAACAAAAAGACTAAATTAGACACTAAAGCAGTATCTAAGGCACTATATCAATCACGTATAGAATAATTAGGTATTACTGTTACTAGTTATATAGTTTATATACAATGTAACACCACAAGAAGGAATAGGTATATTACTATTTAAGGCGAATTATAGATATAAGTTAAGAATATTATTATCGCTACATTAAGTAAAGAAGATAAGTAGTATAGCTAAGTAAAGAATAGAGACTTTAATAAATCTTTATATAAACCCTACGGAAACAGCTAAGGTAGTATAGTAAAGAATAAAGAAATACTATAATGCTAAGAGATCTAAGGGACTAGATCTTAAGGAGGGAGATAAAGTATAGCTACTATACAAAAATTTTAAGAGTCAATAACTAAGTAAGAAGTTAGACTATATTAGACTAGGACCTTTTAAAATTATATAGAGAATTTCACCGGTTATATTTAAGTTAAACCTACTAGCTAAGATAAAAATCTACCCTATATAGTATATTGCAATACTAGAGCCAGTATATAGAGATATTAAGCTACTAGTTTACGAAGTAGACACGTATAAAGGATAAGAAAAGAATAAATAGCAAGTTTTAAAGATCGTTAGTTATAAGGACGTTAATAATAAAATATAGTATAAGGTTAAGTGGATAGGCTATAATAAGACTACCTAGAAACTACTAGAGAATTTAAAGAATGCTATAGGAAAGGTATAGGAGTATTAGAAGAAAATAGGTTAGGTAATATTAATAAAAAAGGATCGCTAAAGAACGAGTCACCTAAGGGGGACCTAGGAAGAGCGACTGCTAAACTACTTAGAGTTATTTCCTTTATAGGAAGAGAGTTAGTTCTCTTATTACTAAGTTCCTATAGACCTTATTCTATAAGCTTCCACTCCTTAAAACGGACCTTCTTACGCACTTTCTTAAGATAAAGAAGATGGGTAGATGCCACGATGCGAGCATTTAGGGCCTTCTATTCCGCATCGCGGGAACGTTTAAGCTTAGTAAGAGCCTACAATAGTTTACTATTAAGCTTTATAGCAGTAATCTAAACGCGAGACCCTATAATAAATTACTTAGGGAACTTAACGACTACTAAGGAAAATAGGGCGCGTATACTTAGTATTAGAGATAGAGTAAACGTTATAGGACAAATAAATATTTACTTTAGTACACTCTAAACATAAAGAGGGTTGCTAGAAGGAAGGACTCGCCAATATAACGCAGACTAACCTCTCTTTTACATAATAAGAATATAGAGATAGTATAATCTTACTAAGCAATAGTATACTAGTAATAGTATAAGCATAACGCTACGCTTATAAAGAAGAAGGAGGTTTAGAAACCTTAAAAGATATAATAAGTAATAATATTAACTAAATTAACTAGATGGATATTATACCTCTAATAAACAACTTAGAAATATTTAGAATCTTTAAGGACAAAGATAGAGAGGAGGGAGATAGTATTATAGACGCTTTAAGTATAATATTATAACTACTTAGAAAAGAGTTGGAAGAAGCTAGTTGGTTAATATAGGCATAGTCTAGCATAGAGCCAGTAGAACCATATAATAAAGAATAGTAAATAAGCTATATAATATTGTACGCAGTATATACAATATATAAAGGGAACGTACGTATAATACGTATAACACGTATATTACGTATAAGAAGGATTTTATAGGAGTACGGTTATATATTTAAGGACCCTTAATCCCTACCTAGATAGTTCCTTCCTTGTAGTAATTCTTA